>ERZ773185.40-NODE-40-length-129409-cov-6.916848_pt1 | contig 129409 bp, 115 predicted proteins | sample MGYA00580531_ERZ773185 | MGnify/ENA primary metagenome ERZ773185 (study PRJEB29015, sample SAMEA2737799) | human gut metagenome | biome: human gut; feature: human-associated habitat; material: faeces | place: China | collected 2012 ...
TTCTTGCCGTCGCCCAAGTCGAGCTCGACCTTGACCCAGTCCTCGTTGCGGCTCAACGGTGCCTCCGGGTTGGACTCTGCGTCCATCGGATCGAAGGTGCGCGGCTCATAGTCGGGCACGTCGGGCAGGTTGATCGGCAATGCGGAATCCGGCAGCAGGTGCGGGGTGCCGTCTTCGCCGTAGACGATCGGGAAGGGCTCGCCCCAGTAGCGCTGGCGGGAGAACAGCCAGTCGCGCAGACGGTAGCTGACCGTGCCCTTGCCCACGCCGGCGGATTCGAGCCAGGCGTTGACCTTGGCGATGGCGTCATCGACGCGCAGGCCGTTAAGGCTCAGCGCGTCGCCCTTGGCGGCGGTGGCCTCGACGGAGGAGTTGATCACGATGCCGTCATGGGAGACGAACGGCGCCTTGCCCTCGTAGTTGGCCAAGTCGTCGCCGGAATCCGGCAGAGGCGTGACGGTGTAGATGACAGGCAGACCGAACTTCACGGCAAAGTCGTAATCGCGCTGGTCGCCACCAGGCACGGCCATAATGGCACCGGTGCCGTAGTCCATCAGCACGTAGTCGGCAGTAAACAGCGGGAGCTTCGCGCCGGTGATCGGGTTGGTGGCGTACAGGCCGGTGAACAGACCGGTCTTCTCACCGGCCTCGTTCACGCGGTCCTTGGCGGTCTTGGCTTCGGCGGCCAGACGGTACGCCTTCACGGCCTCGACCGGGGTGGCGTAGCCGCCCTTCCAATCCTCGGGGGTTTCCGCCGGCCATTCTTCCGGAACGTTCTCAAGCAGGTGGTGTTCCGGGGAGACGACTGCGAAGGTGGTGCCGAAGAGGGTGTCGGGACGGGTGGTGTAGATCTCCATGTCCTTGACGCCGTTCGGGGTCTCGACGTCGAAATGCACGGAAGCGCCGTGGGATTCGCCGATCCAGTTGCGCTGCATGAGCTTGACCTTCTCAGGCCAGTCGATGGTGTCGAGGTCTTCGATCAGACGGTGGCCGTATGCGGTGATGCGCATGGACCACTGGCGCAGTTCGCGCTGGAACACCGGGAAGTTGCCGCGTTCGGACTTGCCTTCGGCGGTGACCTCCTCGTTGGCGAGCACGGTGCCCAGGCCCGGGCACCAGTTGACCGGGGACTTGGAAATGTAGGCCAGACGGAAGTCGTTGAGCACGTCGGCCTGCTCGGCTTCGCTCAGGTCGGCCCAGGCCTTGCCCTCGAAGCCCGGGATGGCGCGCTTGCCGGATTCGAACTGTTCGACGAGCGTGCTGATCGGGCGGGCGCAGCCCCTGGAGCCGGACGGGTTGGTGGCGTCCTCGTCGTACCAGGCGTCGTAGATGCGGGAGAAGATCCACTGGGTCCAACGCACGTAGCCGGGGTCGATGGTGGCGAAGGAACGACGGTTGTCGAAGCTCAGGCCCATGCGGTGCAGCTGGCGGCGCATGTTGGCGATGTTCTGTTCGGTGGTGATGCGCGGATGCTGGCCGGTCTGCACGGCATACTGCTCGGCCGGCAGGCCGAAGGCGTCGTAGCCCATGGCGTGCAGCACGTTCTCGCCCTTCATGCGGTGGTAGCGGCTGACCACGTCGGTGGCGAGGTAGCCCAGCGGGTGGCCGACGTGCAGGCCCTTGCCGGACGGGTACGGGAACATGTCCATCGCGAAATAGGACGGGCGGCCTTCGGCGTTATGGCCCTTGCCGTCCTTCAGGTCGCCGTTGACGTTGGCGGCCCAGAAGGTGCCTTCGTCATCCCAGATCTTCTGCCATTTCTCTTCGATGCCCTGCGCCAGCTTCGCGTTGTAGCGGAACGACGGTTCGGCGGATTCGTTCGGTTGCGCCTGCGCGCTTTTCTCAGTGTCACTCATAATGCATGAAATTAGCCGCGCAACTGGACACTTCGCAAGGAATCAACCACTATTCAGGCACGTGCGCCGCCGCTATTTTTCCGATGCCGCGGACGCGCCGGAGGACGGGGCCTTGGCCGTTGCCTTCGGCGGATTCATGGACGCGTCGGGCGTGTATCCGATCGACTTGCCCATGTCGGCCGCGGCCTTCTGCCACGAGCCGTCCTTGACCATGGCGCGCAATGCGGCGTCGATTTGCCCGACCAGCTCGTCCTGTCCTGATTTGACGGCGATGCCGTAGGACCAGGTGGCGTCGGGAACGTCGACGATCTTCAGATGGTCGCCTGTGTTGTTCGACGCCAGTCCGGCCGAGATCGCGTCGTCGGCGGCGACGGCGTCGGCCTCGCCGATCATCAGCGCCGTCATACATTGCGGATACGTGTCGCGTTCCACCACCGTCGTGCGGGTGTTTTTCGTGCGGTTGCGGATGTTGTCGTCCGCCGCGCTTCCAGCGACCGCGCATACGGTTTTATCGGACAGGCTGTCGGTCCCGGTGATTTCGGATGCGCTGTCGGAGCGGATGAGCAGCGCCTCCCGGACCGTCAGATATGGTCCGGCGACGTCGGCCTCACCATCGTGGGTCCCGTCCATGGAGAAGGAATCCACGACCATGTCCACCGTGCCGTCGGTGAGCGCGGAGGCTCGCATGGCCGGGGACAGCTGTTTGAACACGATCTGCTTTTCCGCGTATCCGAGGGTTTTCGCCACGTATTTGGCCACGTCGATGTCGAAACCGGAGTATTCGCCTCCATGCAGGTATCCAAGCCCCGGCTGGTCGGCGGCCACTCCTATCGCGATCGTCGGCCCCTGCGCCGCGCCTTCGGTCACCACGGAAACCGATGTGCCGCACGCGCCGGCGCCGGCCGCAAGTAATGCCGCGCATGCCGCCGCGGCCACGTATCGCGCTTTTCCCATCATGGACGTCACTTGAACATGCGCGACCGGGTGAGGAACCAGGTGACGATCGCCGAAAGGACCAGTGAGATGCCGATGATCACCGCGAAGCCCCATGGCTTGTCCGTGAGGGGCATGCCGAGCATGCCTTCCTGGAAGTTCATGCCGTACATGGAGAAGATCAGGGTCGGAATCGACAGGGTGATGGAGATGATGGTGAAGATGCGCATCACGTTGTTCAGGTTGTTCGACACGATCGATGCGAACGCGTCGGTCATGTTGGCGAGAACGCCGCTGTAGATGTTGGCCATCTCGATTGCCTGCTTGTTTTCCGTGATGACGTCGTCGAGCAGGTCCTCATCCTCCGGATACTGCTTGAGCCTCGGCAGCGTGGTCAGCTTCTCCATGACGATTTCGTTCGATTTGAGAGATGTGGTGAAGTAGACCAATGTCTTGCTCAGTTCCAGCAGCATGAGGATCTCGCGGTTCTGCATGGAGTGGCGCAGCTTCAGTTCGAGCTTGTCGCTTTCGCGGTCGATGATACGCAGGTAACGCAGGTACATGGTGGCGTTGCGGTACAGGATCTGCAGGATGAACCGGGTCTTCATGTATGTGTTGAAGCCGCGGATGGTGCCTTCCATGAACGGGTGCAGCACGGGCGTGTCCTGCATGCAGACGGTGATGATGGCGGACTGGGTGATGATGATCGACAACGGGATGGTCTCGTACCAGTCGCGGCCGCCGCGTTCCTCCACGGTAGGAATGTCCACGATGATCATCGTGTAGTCGTCCTCGACGTCGACGCGCGAGCGTTCCTCGTCATCCAGAGGGGCGCGCAGGTCGGCCAGGTCGATGCCGGTTTCCATGGACACGTTGGCGAGCTCCACGTCGGTGGGCGCCGAGAGACATAACCAGGAGCCGTTCTCCGGTTTTTGGATTTGCTCCACCTGGCCGTTAATCGTTCTGAACATTCTCAACATGTCTCTCACCCGCCTTTCGCGCTTTCCAACGTTCTATCGCTGTACGGAAGCCCGATCCGCATGCGGAACGATCGCCGGATTCCCGGCTCGCCGCATGGTCGGGCAAACAACCTCATTAAGGATAGTCCCACCGTGAGAATTTGCCGTACGGACGGCGGTGATTCCATCAAGAGTTCACTTTGGATGATGTTTTCGGCGCCGTGTATTGGATGCTTATTGGATGATCGGCTTCCACAGCGGCATGCCGGGCGCGCGCAACGATTCGGGACCGTTCTCCCAGTCGGCGAATGATGCGATGGCGGGACCTTGGTTGAATTCCTCAAGCTTCCAAGTGGGACGGTCCGCGTTCCTGGGGTCGGTGTGCGGGGTCATGCGCGTCCAGAAGGCGTTGCGCATCGCGCCGACGTTGTTGAGATCGTCGGGGTCCATGTCGAGCAGCACCGCCACGGTGGCCACGATCCATGAGCCGTGGCCGACGAGAAGCAATGTGGTAGGCATTGTCTCGTCATGGTGTTTGGCGACGATGTCGCGCACGGCTTCCGCGCCGCGTCGGCCCGTATGGATGCGGCTTTCCACGCCATGCTTGGTTTCGCCTCCCGTGTGGGCGCGCCAGGAATGGTAGTCGTCGGCGTAATGCTCGCAGATCTCCTCGCGGGTCATGCCCTCCCATTCGCCGAAGCTGCGTTCGCGCAGACGCGGGTCGAGTTCCACGTCCAGCCCCATGAGGTCGGCGAAGGCGTGCGCGGTCTGCTGCGCGCGGAACAGATCCGACGAGACGACGAGCATGCGGCGGGCCGCGGCGGGCGCGTTGTTGATTTCGCTGATGTCTGCGAGATGCGCGCCTTCATACGTGGGTTGCGCGAGCTGGTCGTTATGTTCGGCGAGATGCGCGACTTTCGCCCAATAGTAGGTTTTGGCGAGTTCGTACGCGCTTTGGTCCGCCTGCCACCGTCCGACGATGTCGAGGGGAATGTCGATTTGTCCTTGCAGCCGTCTGGCGAGATTGTATGCGGTGCGTCCGTGGCGCAGGAACAGTACTTCGTCGATCATGGTTCTCGCTTTCTTGGTTTTCGCATCCGATCAGCGGATTGCCCGGAAGCCGACGGGAAACGGTAAAGAAAAAGGCTTCCGAATCTCTCCGGAAGCCTTCCAATCGTGGAGCTAAGGGGATTCGAACCCCTGACCCTCTCCATGCCATGGAGATGCGCTACCAGCTGCGCCATAGCCCCAATGTCTGCTCTGCAAACCTTGTATAAGATACAACACAGAGCAGAATCATGCAATTCGCGGCGTGTCGGGCACGTGGTCGAGGAAAGCCCCGGCCGCATGCCTCATAGGCTATTTCGAAGTGTCCGTCCCATTGCCTGACGTGCCGGATGATGTGCCATTGGAATTCGAACCGTTCGGCGTCGGATTCTGGTTCGTGGATGTCGAACCATTCGGCGTGGTGGTCGTCCCCGTACCCGACTGTCCCGAATTGTTGGTGCCTGACGTCGATCCGTCGGATGGCGTAGTGGAGTCCGTGGACGAATCCGTTTTGTTCGAATCGTCTCCGGTGTTGCTGGACGAGTCCGAGCCGTCGGTGGACGTTCCGGTGCCGCCGGTTGTGGAATCCGTCTTCTTCCCGGTGTCCTTGCCGTTGTTCCTGTCGGAGTTCGTGGTGGAATCCTTATCGGTGTCCGTCGTGCCGGACTGGTTCTGCATATTGTCCTGCGTGCCGTTGTTTCCGCTGCCGTAGGTGGAATCGCCGGCATTGTCATCCGACGGCGTCTGCTTGCTGTTGACCATGTCACGCACCACGGTATCGGTTCCATGTCCGCCCGTGAACGCGAGGATCAGTCCGGCGCTCACGGCCACGCCGATAAGCGCGCTGACGATCGCGATGACGATCGGCGCACGCTTGCCATGCAGCCAAGCGTCAAACGACGCCCGGCGTCCAGCATGCTGGATACTTCCGCCGGCATTGTCCGGAAGTATGTTCGATTCGCGTCCTCCGGCCTGCGCGGAGGAGATGACACGGCCTGACGTTGCGGGCATCGCCGCGGTCGTATCCCCGTCCACGGACGTCATGACCGTGGTCTCATCGGATTCCTCCGCGGACAGCGTCTTGGTCTGCTCGCCCTCGGATTCGGCGGGAGCGATCACCGTGGTGGCGTCATCGCCGCTCTTGCCGGCACCGTCCGTACCGTCCTTGTCGTTGGTCACGAACGGTACGGCGTTTTGTAGCTTCTCCCCCGACGCCTTGAGCACGTTCTTGTACACCTGCGTCGCAACGGCCGAGACGATGGAACCGGCGGCGACGCCAATCACCGATCCCGCGATGCCGATTTTTGCGGACAGCAGGAACGAGGTCACCGCGGCAAGCGCGCCCGCGAAAATCGATGAAAACGATATGCCCTTGAAAAAATTCTTCACAGAGCATGACGGTAGCCGATTATGCTCTGAAAAAACTTGCGATTCTGTGAAAAGCTTGGAAAAAACTTGGGAACGGGACGCGCGTCATCCCCCGTTTTCGTCGGCGGCTATAGCTGCGGATGCTCCCACTGCTCGGTGTCGGCGATCGCCGGACCATGGTTGTAGTCGACCAGACGCCACCGCAGCGCGCCCTGCAGTTCCAACGGCGCCAGCCGCACCCAATGCGCGTTGCGCATCGACAGAATGTCGGCGAAATCGCCATGCACTTCGCTCAATCCCAGCAGCGTCTGCAACGTCTGCGAGATCCAGGCGCCATGCGAGAACACGTACAGGTCGGTATCGGAGCCGGCCTTCGACGCCCAATCGTTCAACGCCTCGACGCCACGCCTGCCGACGTTCTGCTTCGGTTCTGCGCCATACTTGAGCTCGCCGCCGCGGAACTGGGCCCATGACAGATAATCCTCGGGGAACCGTTTGGCGAGCTCTTCGACGGCGATGCCTTCCCAATCGCCGAAGCTGCGTTCTCGCACACGGACGTCGGGATGCACGTCGAGTCCGAGCGGGTCGGCGAACGCGTGTGCGGTGGCGGCCGCGCGTTTGAGATCGGAGCAGACGACCAGCTGGCATGCCGCTTCGGGATGACGGTCCACGTACAGTTCACGCAATGCGGACGCGGTCTGGCGTACCTGCCACATGCCCACTTCGTCGAGCGGAATGTCGATCTGTCCCTGCAGCCTGTGCTGCGCGTTGTATGCGGTGCGTCCGTGGCGCACCAGTGTGATGGAACGCACGTGTGGCGTCATGGTCTCATCATGGTCGAGTTCGACGTTTCTGGGCATGCCTCTCACCTATCTGCCGGTTGTCTTTCCGATTTATTGCCTGTCTGCCGTCGTATTCGGATTGCTGGGACGGCGCATACCAAAACGTGCCTTCCGCATGATTTTCGGGAAGGCACGTTTCGATGATGGATGAAAAATCACGCTTCGCTGGAAGCCGTCGGCTTCTGCTCGTCCTCGGCGTGTTCGAGCTGCAGGTCGATGCTCGGGCAGTCCTTCCACAACCGTTCGAGACGGTAGTATTCGCGGGATTCCTGGTGCATGACGTGGATGACGAAATCACCGTAGTCGAGCAGCACCCACTGGCCTTCGGTCAGGCCTTCGCGGGAGCGCGGCTGGCGTTTGCCGGCCTTGAGGTACAGGTCCTTCTCGATTTCCTCGGCGACGGCGAGCACCTGGCGTTCGTTCGAGGCGCTGGCGATGAGCATCGCGTCGGTGATGGCCAATGGTTCGGTAACGTCGAACGCCACGATGTCGGTGGCCTTCATGCGGTCGGCCGCGGCTGCGGCGATGCGGATGGCGTCGATGGAATCTTGCAATGCAGGCATGTTCAGCGCTCCCATTCGGGCTTCCAGCCCTCTACTACGTGTTGCGTGTTTTCGGAATAGACCATGGAGTCGGACGGGACGTCGTGGCGGACCACGGAGCCGGCTCCGGTGGTGACGCCGTCGCCGACGGTGACGGGGGCGACGAACAGGTTGCCCGCGCCGACATGCACGTTCGATCCGATGGTGGTGTGGTGCTTGTGCACGCCGTCATAGTTGGCGGTGATGGTGCCGCCGCCGATGTTGGTGTGCTCGCCCAGGTCGGCGTCGCCGACATAGCTCAGGTGCGGCACCTTCGTGCCGTTGCCGATGTGCGCCTTCTTCATTTCCACGAACGCGCCGGCCTTGCTTCCCTCGCCGAGCTCGTTGCCCGGACGCAGATACGTCCACGGGCCGATGTTGGCGGCGCGGCCGATGTGCGTCTCCTGCACGCGGGAACGTTCCACCACGGCCTCCTCATCCACCACGGCATCGATCAGCGTGGTATACGGGCCTACGACGGCGTTCTCGCCAATCACGGTATGACCTTGCAGGAAGCTACCCGGCAGGATCACGGCGTCGCGGCCGATGGCCACATCATCCTCGATCCACGTGGTCTGCGGGTCGAGAATGTCGACGCCTTCGCGCATCCAATGCTCGCACACACGCAGGTTATGCGCCTTGGCCAGCGCGGCAAGCTGCACGCGGTCGTTCACGCCTTCCACGCTCAGCGGATCCGGCGCGGCGAACGCACCCACGGCGCTTTCCTGCTTGGCGGTCTCCAACGCGTCGGTCAGATAGAACTCACCCTGCGCATTGTTGGAGTTGAGGCCCTTAATCGCCTTGGACAGCACCGCCGCATCGAACACATACACGGAAGTGTTCACCTCATGCACGGCCAGTTCGCTGCTGTTGGCGTCCTTCTGCTCCACGATGCGCAGCACGTTGCCTTCGCTGTCGCGGATGATACGGCCGTAACCGGTCGGATCGTCAAGCACGGTGGTCAACACGGTGGCACCGTTGCCGCTGTTGTTGTGGAAGTCAAGCAACGCGCCGAGGGTTTCGGTATCAAGCAACGGCATGTCGGAAGCCGCGATAAGCACGGAACCGGTGAGCTCGCCGTTCGCCGCGAGCTGTTCCATGGCGCACTGCACTGCACGGCCGGTGCCGGGCTTGTCATCCTGTTCGACGACGGTGACATGCTCATTGTAGGAACGTGCGGCTTCGCCCACTCGCTCGCCCTGGAAGCGCACGACCACGGCGAGGGTACCGGGATTCAGCGCGGTGACGGAATCCATGACACGGTTCAGGAAGGTTTTCCCTGCAAAAGTGTGCAGCACCTTCGGCTTGGAGGACTTCATGCGGGTGCCTTCGCCTGCGGCGAGAATAATTGCGGCGGACAATGCCGAGGATGCCATAAAGGTGCGTTCCCTTCGTTGACGGATGATGCTACGCGACGCCGTTCCGGCGCACTGCGCCTCGGCATCGGTTGTTTCGCACAACATCATAGACTGTCGCCCGGATGAGCGCGATACCGGGAATCGGTGCGCCAGCGGCCTTGTGTGTTTGTCGCGCCGGGCACTGTGCTGTTCGAATATACGAGGGCGGCCCTGCGACGCATACCGCAGAGCCGCCCTCGTATATCGGAGCATCCGGCCCAGCAAGGTCGCTGTCGCCCCGACATGACATCGATCCGACAGCGACCTTCGGCTGGTTGATGGGAATCACTGCTGCTTGTAGTACAAAAGCTGGTATCCAATCATGCTTTCGCAATGCTTGGATGGCTTGATTGTAACGCTCCTTTCACTCGTCATTCCATCGGTGTCGATATTCAGCTTGGACTGGCTGACATCATCGGCAGAACATTGCAGGAGTGCGTGTTTCGAGGTGCCATCGATGGAGAAGTCGATGTCCGTATTACCTTCACCGATGCAGTAGACGGTCAACTGGTATTTGCCCGTCTCCATTTGGACGTTGTCGACGTTACGCATGGTCACAGGCTCGTGCGTCCCGTCCGCTGCAATCCGGTAGCTGGACGTCGCGCGCATTTGCGCCTCCATCCGCATATTCTCATATCCTTCTTTCCTCTGTTCGATGGAGTCGAGCGTATCAGTCAGATAGTCGTCAATCTTCTGAGAATAGGATGCCGGGAACTTCGGTGTTGCGCCGGTTGCGGAGGATGACAGTGATGGCGACGACTTTGTGGTTGCCGGCACATGTGCCGTAGAGGTATTCCGCCCTGTGAACACGACCGCCAAGGCGACGAATATGACGACGACCACGACCGTCACGAGTATGACCCACGCGGTCTTCGTATGTCTATGATCGTTACTCATCGTCAGCTCTCCCAGTACTTGTAACCCCAAGTGTTGTGGCTGGGGACGGTTGCTGTACCCGATGCGACGGTCTTTACGTTGCAGGGAGAAACAATCATGGTCTTCGTGATGTTGACCTTAGTGCCATAGTTACCATACTGGAGGTTGCCATAATGGCCTGACGAGATTTGACGCTTGTACGTATACGAGGTGGAAGCCTCGGTAGAGACAGCAGAAGAGACACCTGCGCTGACCGTCGCCTTCGCGATTTCACCCGCGGTGATGCTGCCTGACACGTTGGACGATGCGGTAACACGATATGTTTTTGAGACGGTGGCGGTGATAGTGCCACCCGGACCGGCACGGAATATCGTTCCCACTCCGATGTGGTAGTTCCTACTGACAATTGTCGCTTTCACACTGGTCTGCCCGACTTCTGGACAGCTTCGCGCTGCAATAGGCGTTCTGTCCTGCGCACTGTCAATCTCGCTAGCGGATGCTTGTACCGGCATCATGGCAGTAGTAACAAGAAACGCTACCCCCACTGCGATTACTCTTTTAATATCCATGACAATCCCCCTCGATTGTATTTTATGGAATCTTGCGATATCAATGCTACCACTCAACGCGTCATAATCAAGGACGTCTGGCCTTTCTACGATGAGTGGCCTATCCAATGCACAGATCCCGCTCCTCAACAAACACCATGATAAACAGGAAGATGGCAGGCGAATCGGTTTCCGCAGTGCCGGTGAGGTACCGAAGCCATCTTGGGAGGAAGTAGGTACAACGGTCTTTCCGTTCGCTGCCAGAGACGAGGACAAGGCTCGTAAGCAAGGGGCCACCGATCGAGCTGCGCCGCCCAAGGGTGCATGATTGGGTGCACCCGACGGCTCACGGACTGGTACGTATGAACGTATCGCAACCAGACGGGATGCCCCAGTTAGGCCAAAGACTACACACGATGCCGGTATTGGCACCGCATTACGGATACTGGCATCGCTCGCTCCATCGATATCGCACGACTCAATCACATCCCATAACGCCATATGGTGACGCAAAGCGAAATCCCTACGCAACCCCACAATCTGGTCCGGATCCCGGCACTCGCGCAGACAACGATCATCATGGAAAACAGCCGCCATGACCGGCCAGAAACGATTGCGCGGATGACCATAATAAAACCGCATCTCACGCGACTTCGGACTTGGCACGGAACCCAACACCAACACGCGCGATCCGGCATCCCAAACCGGACCGAATCCATGTTCCACACGCATGGGCCACTCTCCTACCACCGCATCGAATACCGCGATTCGCCTTATTGTATTGCGCAATGTTGCGGCACGACAAACGGACGTGTATGTTGATTGCGGATACGACATGAGCAGCATATTCAAAGGAGAAAACATGCTCGAACCGACCACCGTCTATACGCCATCGCCAAACCGATACGACAGCATGACCTACAACCATGCCGGCGAAAGCGGCCTCAAACTGCCGGCCATATCCCTCGGCTTCTGGCACAACTTCGGCGACACCACCCCATACGACACCATGCGCCGCATCGTGTTCACCGCATTCGACAACGGCATCACCCACTTCGACCTGGCCAACAACTACGGCCCCGAACCCGGATCGGCCGAAAAAAACTGCGGACGACTCCTGCACGAATACTTCCACCACCACCGCGACGAACTCATCATCAGCACCAAAGCCGGCTACGAAATGTGGACCGGCCCCTACGGCGACCTCGGCAGCCGCAAATACCTGCTCGCCTCACTCGACCAAAGCCTCAAACGCCTCAACCTCGACTACGTGGACATCTTCTACCACCACCACATGGACCCATCCACACCACTCGAAGAGACCATGGGCGCGCTCGCCACGGCCGTGAGCAGCGGCAAGGCGCTGTATGTGGGCCTGTCCAATTATGATGGCCCCACACTCGAGAAGGCCACCGCCATTTTGGATGAGATGCATGTGCCGTTCATCATCAACCAGAACCGTTACAACATCTTCGACCGCACCGTGGAACGCAATGGGCTCAAGGAGACCGCGCACCGTCTTGGCAAGGGACTCATCACTTTCTCCCCGCTCGCCCAGGGACTGTTGACCAACCGGTATCTGAACGGTGTGCCGGCGGACAGCAGAATCGCACATGACGGACGATTCCTGCAGCAGAGCGCGTTGACGCCGGAAAGGCTTCAGCAGATTCGCGACCTGAACGATCTGGCCGCCGAGCGTGGACAGACGCTCGCCGAAATGTCGCTGGCTTGGCTGCTGCACGACGGCATGGTGGCTTCGGTGCTGGTCGGAGCGTCCCGCCCACAGCAGCTGATCGACAACATCGGTGCGCTTAGAAACACTTCGTTCAGCGACGATGAGCTCCGGCGTATCGACACGATTTCACTGTAGCCGGGCCGCCCCCGCGCGGCAGTCGCGCACGAGGAAGCCGGGCTCCGGACGGAACCGCAACAAATGAGCCGGGCGCGTACGACATCGATCGTACGCGCCCGGCTCATGGCTTATGCGGTCGTGGATCGCAGGCTCACTCCTGCGGGTAGGAGTCGTCGAAGAAGCGGCGCTCCAGATGCACGATGGTGCGGAACACTTCGGCTTCCGGACCATCGATGGAGCAGTATTCGTTGACCAGGGAGATGAGGTCGCCGACCCACCTGCGGAAGTGCGCGCCTTCATGCAGGTCGACCCAGCCCTTGTGCGCCGGCACCTGCTGGATGACGTCGGCGTCGACGGTGCGCTTGGCCCATGCGAGGTACAGCCATTCCATGCAGCAAATCGCGGTGATCAATTCCGGCCAGCTCTTGTCGGACAGGCTGTCGAGGTATGCGCCGTACTCCTTGTTGGCCGGGGTCGGTTCGGTCGCGTCGTATTCCTCCTGGCTGACGTGATAGGCCTCGAGGAAGTGCTCGAAGTAGGTGGCCTCGTTGTCGGCGAACCACTGCGATTGCGCCGCGAGCATGTCCTTGGTCTCCTGACGTGGGGCGAGTTTGATGAGACGCGCCATCATGCCGTTGTTATAGAACTTGAAATCCTGGATCAGATACGCCTTGAGGATGGATTCCGGCAAGGTGTCGTCAAGCAGCTCGCTGACGAAACGCGAGTTGATGGCGTCGTACCAGTCCTCGGTGTTGAGCATGTACATGAGGTCGGCGACAGAGCCGGCTTCCGCGCCCAGCCAGGCGTAGTCTCCACTGGCGGGTTTCGTTGCTTCTGGAACGTGGTTGGTCATGATTTTCTCTTTTCTTGGATACGCCGGCGGACGGCCGGCATGTTTTCTGTGTTTGTTGTTGGATTGTGAGTTGCGTGGTTCAGGCCACGACGTCGGCCTTGCCTGATTCGAAGCGGTCGAGCACACCGGTTTTGGCGAGCGCCTTCTGTACGAACCACATGAGCGCTCCGCCGAATACGGCTCCGGAGATGACGCAGCAGACGGTGAACACAACGCCTTGCAGTGTCGACCAGCCGGCGGTGACGACCCACTCGTACAGGCCATTGGATAGGCCGGTCAACGCGCCGGCCAGGGTCACGGTGAGCAGGTTCCACTTGCGGTATGCGAAGACCGCGAAGCCGATTTCGGCGCCGAGTCCTTGGGCCATGCCGATCAGCAGTGCGTGCGCCACGCCGAATGGATTGCCCAGCAGCGTTTCGATGACCGCGGCGATGGTTTCGCCGAAGAAGGCCGCGCCGGGCTTGCGGATGATGATGGCCACGAGCGGGCCGGCGAACAGCCACATGAAATGGAAGAGTCCGCCCAGTCCCGGGGTGAGGCTGTCGAACAGGGCGGTCGGGACGGCGTAGATGAAGTCCCAGGCCCAGAAGATCACGCCGGATGCGACGGCAACGATCGCGGCCACGACGATGTCTACCACACGCCATTTGACGTTGGGTTTGCGAACTGCGGAAGACTGGTTTTCTTCAGTCATAAAGGTATGTGCCTTTCTCTTATGCAAAGGCACGGGAAGTAGAGAGACGTCCGTGCGCCGGCATTATCCGGTATACGTTCATACGGTTGAAGCGGTCGCTTCCTCTCAGCCATAATGGCCCCCGTGTCCGCAAGCGATATTACATGGTTCGGCGCGTTTCCAGGCTGGTATTCCACATGTCGGCCAAAAGTCTCGTGAAATGGAAAAATGGGTTCCGCGTTTTCCCGAAAGTCCTGGGCCTTCGGGAAAACACGGAACCCATCGATATGCGGGAAAGCCGCTGTCGGCTATGCCAGGATCGACGCCGTGTCGGTTACCGTGATCAGCGGTTCGAACAAGCGCATCGTGTTGAGCGCCAGTTCCTGGTTCTCCGGGGTGCTGCCGGCGCAGGCGTCGGCCGGAACGCGCACGGCCACGCCGTTATCGGCTGCGGCGAGCACGGTGGTGAGCACGCAGCAGTCGGTGGCCACGCCGCAGACCGTGATTTTCTTGGCTCCGCCGATCGCGTCGATCAGCTGCTGCCCCCATTTGCCGAATGTGGTGCGGTCCACCACCTGATGGCCTTCGGCGAGGGCGGCGGTCTCGTCGGTCAGGTCGTACATCGGGTCGTCCGGCGGTACCAGGAACTGCGGCCAGTCCTTGAAGTAGTCGACCCAGGCGTCCTTTGGCGGAATCGGCGCGACGTAGCGCGTGTAGACCACGCGGTCGCCGAACGCCTTGGCCAGTTTTGCGAACGCTTCGTTGGTGTCGTAGTAGGTTCCGTCGGCGCAGGCCCAAGCGGACCATTCGCTTTCGGCGAATACTTTCTGACGGTCGATGACGACCAGCCACTCATCTTCAGCGATCATCGTATGTTCCTTCCTGTGCGATCGCGCCGTTCGTCACTTGGCTTCGATGACATCCGCCGTTTCGGATGCCGGCAGGTCGGCCTCCTGCTTGGCGATGTCTCCACGCTGGAACGCCAACGCGCCGAACAGGCCGACAAGCAGCGCCACGATCACGCCGAGGTTGGCGGATGCCCAGCTGCCGTCCTTGCCGCCGATCAGGAAGAGGAGGTAGCCCTGCCAGGTCAGCCAGTTCGCGGCGGTGTTGACCACGAGGCCCCAGCCGAGGATGGTGCCGACGGCGAGGATGACGAACGACTTGACGTTCCACTTGCCGTAACGGCCGTTCGAATCATACAGGTCGGGGGTGCTATAGTCCTTCTTGCGCACGATCACGTCGGTCACGAACATGCCCGCCCATACGGCCATAGGCACGCCGAGGGTGGTCAGGAAGCCTTGGAACGGGCCGATGAAGGTGTCCGAGAAGAAGGTCACGTAGACCACGCCGGCCACGGTGAGCGCGGCGGTGAGGCCGGCGGCCGCGGTGCGGGGCAGTTTGACGCCGAAGCTCAGCAATGCCAGTCCGTTGGAGTAGTTGTCCATGATGGAGCCGGACATGAGGCCCAGCACGGCGACGATGGTGTACGGGATGAGGTACCAGATGGGCAGGATGGAGGCCATCGCGCCGATCGGGTCGTTGCCGACGTTTTCGGCGAGTTTGGCGTTGGATCCGGCGAGCAGCAGGCCGTAGAAGATGAGGAGCACGTTGGCGATGGACGCGCCGAACGTGGTCCAGAAGACGATGCCGCTGTTGGAGGATTTGCGGGGCAGGTAGCGTGAATAGTCGGCCGCGATGTTCACCCAGCCCAGGCCGAAACCGGTCATGACGAAGAAGCAGCAGCCGAGCATGGCCGGCAGGCCGCCGGACGGGATCCGTCCGATGGCGTCGAAGTCGATGTGGCCCCATCCGAGGATGAAGAAGCCGACGGTGATCACGCCGGTCACGATGGTGATGACCTGCTGGCAGCGCATGATCAGGTCGTAGCCGAAGATGCCGGCCACGACCACCAGGCCGACCACCACGATGGTGGAGATGAGCTTCGGCGCGGCGCCGGAGCCCAAGCCGAGTTTGGAGATGGCGGAGGACATGGCGAGCACCGCGGTGGTGGTCAATGAGATTTCCCAGCCCAATGTGGCGATCCAGCTCAGCGCGGCCGGCACCTTGGCGCCTTCCACGCCGAAGGTGGCGCGGGTGAGCACCATGGTCGGGGCGTTGCCGCGCTTGCCCGCTATGGAGATGACGCCCACCAGCAGGAACGACACGACCACGCCGATGGTGGTCATGATGGTGGCCTGCCAGAAGGAGATGCCGAATCCCAATGCCCATGCGCCGTACGACATGGCGAACACAGAGATGTTCGCGGCGAACCAAGGCCAGAACAGGCTGGCCGGCGTGCCTTTTCGTTCCTCTTCGGAAATGGTGTCTATGCCCTGTTCCTCGACGGTGAGGGCACCTTTATCCTTGCTCATTTTCGGTTATGTCTCCTTCGCTTCCTTGCACTTTCCGAGAAAGTGCCCGTGCCGGCGGCAAAGCGTTCCTTGTCCGCTTCGCCGAACCGTTCGGACACATCATAACCCAACTTATAGTCATTATGACTATAAGGTTTGCATGGCAAGCAGCTTCTCCACTTCGATTCTGGAAGGACATGTGGCCGGACCCCGTCGCGTCACCGCGATGGCGGCCGCCGCGTTGGCGATTCCGACCGCCTCGCGAAGCCCCGTCCCCCGGCTCAGTTCTGCGCACAGCACGCCGGCATGGCAGTCGCCGGCGCCGTTGGTGTCGATGGCGTGGACCGGGAATCCCGCGACGAGCTCGGCCTCTGCCCCCGGTCGGGCCAGCCATGCGCCGCCTTTGCCGACGCGGACGATCAGCGCGGAGTCCAATCTCCGTGCCATCCGCTCGATCAGCGTGCGGAACGTTCCCTGGTGCATCGGCAATCCCAGCCGTCCGGCGATGAGGACCGCCTCCCGTTCGTTGCACGACCAGAACGGACGGTATTCGACCATTTCGCCGAACGTCTCGTCGTCGATGTCGGCCACCACCGGAGACGGGTCGAACAGCGCGAGGAAACGGCGATTCGGCGCGGTCCGGCGCATGAATGCCCGCAAGCCCTCGCCGGTATGGTGCGCGAAGGTGTATCCGCTGATGTGCACGACATCGCCATCGGCCGGTTCGACGCTTTGGAAGGTGGATTCGTCGCCGCGGGCTTCGGCGCCGCGCATCGAGATGAAGGTGCGTTCGGCCGTGCCGTCGGTCAACGCCACGCAGAATCCGGAGTCGACGCTTTCGTCGGTGGGACCGACATGCCGTATGCCTTCGCTCTCGAAGACCCTGCGGATCGTGTCCGCCCAGGGGCCGGTGCCGAGGATGCCGGCGTGCCGGGCGTCGACACCCATCTGGCGTACGGCGTGCAGCGTGTTGTAGCTCGCCCCGACATGGATGCCCGCTTCGTCGGCGAATACGTCCTGGCCCGGCTGGGGGATTTTTTCGACGCTCATGGTCAGGTCCACGATCACCTGGCCCAAGGAAATGACCGTTCCGTTTCCCATGTTTCACGCCTCCCGTTCTCTCAGGGCGCACAGGCCCGCCACCGTCCGGTCCAGGTCGAGCCGATCGTCGTCTTTGAGCCGGCGCAGCACCTGTCCGCGCATATCCGGGTCGAAGCCGTCCGGACCATGCCATGCGCCGAGCATCGCGCCGGTGATCGCGGCGATGGTGTCGGTGTCCCCGCCAAGGGAGGCGGCGAAGCACAACGCTTCGGTGGGTTTATCGAAGAAACGCGTGGCTATGGCGAACGCCGCGGCCACGGATTCGTTGGCCTCCACGCTGGTGCCGCAGTCGCGTCGGAGGATGGTGGCGAATTCGCCGTCGGACATGGAGCCGTCTTCTCTGACGGCCCATTCCATGAACATCTTCACGCGGGCGACGACGGACGCCTTGGCCGACCAGTTGCCGCGCGGCGGCTGGGATTCCACGAACGCCAACGCTTTCGAAAGGAAGCCTCGCTCCCCCGCGATGGCGAGGCTCACGGCGGCGGCCACCAGCGTGGTCGATTCGATGCCCTGCATGGTGTTGTGCGTCACCACGCAGGAACGCCAGGCCTCCTCGGCCAAGGCGTTTCCGGGAATGAAGGCGATGCCGACCGGGGTGGCGCGCATGGCGCCTCCGTTCGTGGTGCCGAATCGTCCGGTAAGCTCCGGGTCGACCCCTTCCGCCAGCGCCTGCAGAGCGGCCTTGGTGGATGGGCCGAGCAGGTCCAGCGAGCCCTTTTCCTTCATCTTCGCCTCCCAGCGCAGGAGGTCCTGGGCGTACGCGTCGTTGTCGATTCTGCCATGGTCTTCGATGAGGCGGGCGGCCAGCACGAAGGCCTGTTCCGTGTCGTCGGTCACCGAGCCGGCCTTCATATTCGGCGCGATCGGCTGTTGTGGCACGGCGTCCATCAACCTGCGGACCGGTCCGCCGTAGCATTCGATTATTCGTTCGGCCGACATGCTTTGGGTCGGCATGCCGAGCGCGTCGCCGATGGCGAGGCCGATCATCGCGCCGCGGGCATGCTCCGTCAGATGCTCATCGATCGCCATGGTTTCCTCCGTTCTCCCCCGCGGTGACGTGCAACGTGAAGTGGCTGGGGTCGAGGAACGAGCGCACGTATTCGACCAGCGTGCCGTCATCGCTGAAATTGTGCCGTTCGGACAGCAGGAACACCGTCTCCGGGGTCTTCTCCAACGCTTGGGCGATCGGGCCGAGCCTGTCTGCGGATACGTCCATATATCCGGAGGCCGCCTGCAGTCCGGCCTGTTTCATGGTTTTCGAGATGGAGCCGTCCACGAGTCCTTCCATTCGTTCGATGACCTCGCGCAGCGCCGGGATGGCGGGCAGATACGAGACCTCGTACGAGACCGGCGTCGACCGGAAGAGCCTGCGGCGCGCGATTTCGTAGAACCGTTCGCACTCGCTCTCCCCCTCCAACGCCAAAGGTCGGCCGACCAATGCGATGGACAGCAGTTCCGTGGTGGTCGGCGCTCCGGAACGCAGCGAGGCGGAGGTCCAACCGTCCGGACCGCTCATATCGCCGCCGTTGAACGCCACATAGCTGCCCGATCCCATGCGGGTCTCGATGAGTTCGGCCTTTTTCAGCTGTTCCAACGCCCTGCGCACGGTGCCGCGGGACACTTGGTACTCTTCGGCCAGACGCGTTTCGGACATGATCCGCTCCCCCGGCTTGAGCGTGCCGTTTCTGATCTGCTCGGCAAGCTCGTGCCGCAGGTGCTCCGTTCGGGTGTAGGCAGTCATCTTCAGCCTCCGGACGACATTGAAACCAATATTGAGCAACTATGTACAGGATAGCACAGGTTTGTACAGGTTGCGTGTTGGTGGATGATGTTGCAAAGACGCGATAGGGAATACGGTCAGCCTGACAGGCTGTTTCGTCTTCCCGCGCTCAAAAGCGGGAAACCTGCATCGCCGCGCGTTCCATGTCTTTCGTTTCGAAAAAAGTTCGTTCGCGCGCTTAGTCTTTTTCCTGTGTCTACACTTGATTGCGGAGTCGGCAAAAGCGCCGGCGGCATCGTAAGGAAGAGCATTATGAAGATCACAGGACTCGACGAGGAGCGGCACGGCCGGCGTTGGAACGGACAGCGCGCGTTGGTCACTGGAGCCGGACAGGGCATCGGCCAGGCCGTGGCGCAGCTGCTCGCGTCCAAAGGCGTGAAGGTGGCGGTCAACGACATCGTGCCGGAACGTGCCGAGAACACCGTCAAACTGATTGCGGACGCCGGCGGAGAAGCCTTCGCAGCCATCGGCGACATCGCCGATCCGACTGTGGTGGAAGACCTCTTCAGGCAGCTCGACGAACGGTTCGGCGGCATCGACATCCTCGTCAACGTTGCGGGGATCATCATCAAGGACTCGCTCGACGACACCGACCTGGAACGGTGGAACCGCATCCTCGCGGTCAATCTGACCGCGGACTTCCTGACCATCAAGCAGGCCGTCAAACGCATGCGCAAGCAGCATTACGGGCGCATCGTCAACGTGTCTTCCATCGCCGCGAAACATGGCGGCGGCTACTTGGGCGGCGTCGCCTACGCGTCCACCAAGGCGGGCGTCGCGGCGCTCACGCGAGGAGCGGCCAGGGAGTACGCGCCGGACGGCATCAACGTGAACGCGGTCATGCCGGGACTCACCTACACGCCTATGACCGCCGGCATGCCTGATTGGAAACGTGAGGCGATCGAGGATTCCACGCTCGTCAAGCATGGCGGCCAGCCGTACGACATCGCGCGTGCGATCGTGTTCCTCGCCGATCCGGAATCCGGCTACATCGACGGCGAAACCTTAGATGTGGACGGCGGCACCAGCCTCGACTAGGCTCCACGCCTTCGCTTTGCCCTGCCGCGTGTATCCGGAGGCGTCAGTCCCGGTCCGCTCTCAACTCAAACACGCTATATGTGGCAGATTCGGCGGTCCTAAAAATCTGATATCCGCTATATGTGGCAGGTCAAACTGGATACAAGGTTGTTAGAGGGTATGATTCATGCCCTCTAACAGCTTGCTTTTCGGAAAATCTGCCACATATAGCGCAAAACGATTCCCTCAGCGCATGAATCTGCCACATATAATGGATTCCGTTTTTCTTTGGACCGGCTTTCGCCAGCCCATTGCCGAGACGGAATCGATTTAGTCGAGCACGACGCCGGCTTCACGCATTTGGCGTCGTGCTTCGACGCCAAGCTCCTCGCTGACCGGTTCGGTCAGATTCTCGATGACATGCGTCTCGTATCCGAGTTTTTTCGCGTCCAACGCGGTTTCCTTCACGCAATGCGATTCCGCCAATCCGACGACGTCCACGCGCGTGACGCCAGCCGCCCGCAACGCATTGGCAAGCGTCTTGCCCGCCGCCAGATCCGCGTCGACCTCCGTTCGTGTGGGAATGCGGTCGGTGTTGTCTTCCGATCCTTCGAAACCGGAGTATGACGGCGAATACTGCCCCTTCTTGAAATGGTGCGTGATTTTCAGTGCGGCGATTGCGGGATGCAGTTCGGCGTTCGCGGTGCCGGCCTTGCCATGCACCGGCCAAGTGTCGACGTAATCGGGATTGTCCGACCAGTGCGTTCCCGGTTCGATATGCCAGTCCTGTGTGGTGGCGATGTACGCGTATTCGCCGCGATGCGATTCGACATACTTCGCGATGCGTTCGGCGACGGCATTGCCGCCTTCCACACCCAGTTCCCCGCCTTCGTAGAACGTCGGCTGCACGTCCACGATGATCAACGCCTTGCCCATGGTCGCCTCCTACTTGGTTTTACGATGCTTCCATGGCCAGCATAACCAGTTCCGTCGGCAAGCGTCCGGCATGATTTGTCAGAAGACGATCGTCTTCTTCTTTCCTTTGGCATTGCGCGGATATTCACGGATGCGCGTGACGTATTCCAGATTGACCGCTTCGACGTTGCCGTCCTTTTCCAGCACGATGCCGCCGTCCGTCACGTCCTTGACCGTTCCTTGAATGCTTGAATCCGTGCTCGTCACGGTGTAGATGATGCATTCCTTTCCAATGAACCGCCTTGCCAGCTCCTCCATCACCTTGTCCTTTCCACTGTTCCTTTTCCTGTTCAGCACGTGCCTGATTGCGGCGATCCTTCGTTGTTTCGCCATCCAGAAAAGAGCCAGGATGATGGCCAAGGCGAGCAGAAAATAAACGGAATCCATTCCCCCTCCTTGGTTTTTGCCATCGTTCAATGCACGAACAGAAACACATCTTTTTGCAGATTACCAGACAAGCGCCTTCCGCATGCCGGCAAACCTGCGAACCGCAGAAAAACATTTGGCGAACGGAAAAATATCCGCGCGCTCGGCTGGCTGCCGTCAGATGAATTCGGCGCCCAGTTTTCGTAGTTTTTTGAAATACTTCGCTTTGCTGCGTTCGAACGTCGTGCCGATGGCCCGCTCGTTGACAACCACATGGTAGCCGTTTTCGATTGCGCCCAACGCTGTCAGCGCCACGCAGCCGCCACCGTCCACACCAACGATCTCGACCGATTCCACACCGTTCTGCTTTAAAAACACGCGCCGTTCGGGATTGGAGAATGCGTCGCCCACGTACTTCACGAAGACATGGTCCGACACCACATGCAAACCTTCAACCAGTTCCGATTCCGGGGTGCCTTCATACACTTTGAACAAGACCAGACGCTTGATAAGGCTGCGTTTCGTCACATTCCTGACATACACGACCATGCATCCCGCGCCGGAACGGGCGTCGATGACGTCATTCACAGCCCTTAGCAATGCGGGCTTGTCGTATTTTAAGATACGACGCGCACCGCTCCCCCACGTACGCCTCCTGCATGTCGATGACCAGCAGCGCCTTACTCATGTTTCGGCTCCCCCTTCCGCAGATCTAGTGCTCGTTTTTCACGCATTGGTAGCACGATTACGACTGCCGGAACCGCCGGCGTACGAGGTTCGAGTTGTATGCCATGAAAATCTGCGTCCAATAGAACAGGGCATGATCGATTCTCTCGTTCCGCTCGTACCTGAGCCCGTCCACGAGACGCATCTTGCCGGTCATGGCATCCTCCTTCCAACCATCAAAAACAGTATACGGCCGCTTACGAGCCCCTGGCCTGTTTCCTTCGATGAATGGAGCTCAGGCTTGTCAGGCGTAACTGAACACGCGGCTCGTTCGAACATCGCGAATGCTGAAAGCAAAATCTCGATCCGAGTACAATTGCACCCATCAACGACGATACCAATGGCAAACGAGGTGAAAGCTATGGGATCACGTCTAGGTGTGATCGTCAAAACCATTGACGGCTGGGACATACGTTACGATCATTGGTCCGCACAAACACTCGGCCGCGACATCGCACTCGACGGATACGAAACGACATTGACAAGAATACGCCAGATGGCCCCATACGGCGTGGACACCCCCCAAGAGATGAAAAGCGCGCCATGGCTCGAAGGCACCCTGTTCATCGATATGACCACCAAACGAATCGTCTGGGCCGAAGAAAGCGAAGGCTGCTACCTTCCCCGGCTCATCAACGCCCTGATCGAACTGACATGGCCAGGATGGACCGCAATCTGGTCCCCCGAAGGCACACGCGGCACATTACGCGCCACCGGAGCCGACACGGACATCATCTACACCGATCATTCGTTCAAAGACCTCGGCGACTTCGACGCCGCATCGGATATGGCCCCATGGACCATATCCAACGAAACCGACGCATTCTCCTGCACAACAGAAAACAACAAAACAATCACTTGGGGAAACTACATCGACCTCGAAAACATAGCCCTACTCGGCCCCAACAAAATGCATACGCTCGTCAACAAAGTCATCCAAGGCTGCAACGAAGGCAAACCCTGGCAATGGAACCTCCAAACACACAACAAACAACCCGAAAAAGGCATCCACATCGACTACATAAACAAAACAATAAAATGGTGGTCCATCTACGAAGACGACTGGGCCATCAACCCATTCAACGCACTATGGCCCGGATGGACGCTACATTCAAAAGGCGACAACTACGAATGACACGAAAACATCACCGGATATAAGATGCGCGACTGGAAACAAGACGTCGCACAATGCAAAAACTCACTCACACAAACCATCAAACAAGGCATAAGAACCAACCCCATCGAACGACTGACAGGAGCGCTCGCAAAACAGGGAGTTGACATGCGGATTCGTCCCGCCACGCTCCAATTCGTCCCTTCAAGAATGGAGCAACCGCCGGAACGCATCTTCGCGTATCTGGACCGCTTGGAGTCGGACGAGCCTCTGCCACCGGCGCGTTTCATCAACAGAGATGGCGAAATCATCCCGGCGTGCCAGTAGACGCGCCTCTATGCACGGCCAAATCTAATAAATCCATCACGGTTTTCTTATTTGAACAGGTCAAACAGGCTGAAAGTGGTCTTCCGGTAGACGGTGTTGTACAGCTTGCGCTTGGGATGCAGCCAGCCCATGCCCTTTTTGCCGTATCCTGGAATCAGCGCCTTTTTGACAGCACGCGTCGCGCGACCTTTCGTACGTGCCGACAGGCTCTTTTTCCAGCTTGGCTTCCTCATACCGTATTTCATTTCGACCCCATTTCCTTCCTATGCTGTTTCGATTCCGCTATCGACGCGAGCTGTCGCATGTAAAGGCTTTCCGGCGTCTGGTCGTACGCGACCGGCAGAGGATCGACGGACAGCATCGATTCCACCGCGTCACACAGCCGACGGAAATCCTTCTCCTGCTTTTTCGTGTAGATCGCGCAGTACGGCGACTTGCGGGACTCGGACGCGCTGCCCAGCATCGGCGTATCACCGTCCAACGTGCGCACGGACAGGCAGAACAGGCCGTTCGTGAAGACCGTCGCCTTGCCGGGCGACACGTCCACGATGCTGCCTACCGGTATCTCGGTCCGCGCGAACCCATACATGGACGCGACGATTCCGCCGCGTTCGATGGTGACCACACCATCACACAGCGTGACCGTGTACCCATAGCCCCTCGCGCATATTGGCTCAAATCCGACGTCGGCTCTTACCATTTCCTCAGCCATATCCCCATTATCGCTCGGGCCGACGGGTGAAGTGGTGCATGGCAAGTCAGGCATGACCGTCACGAGTTCTTCGCGTATCTCCATGTCATGCCCCGTCCGTTTAAGGCTGGGATTGCTCATAGGTCGGATGCCGTACCGCATGCGGATTCCCCTTCGCTTTCGATGTCCACGCTCCCCTGCTTGCTTTCATTGGAGCTTGGATCGAGTAGTGGCTGCCGGCTTTTCCTTCCCGCGTCCTTCAGGACCTTCACCAGCTCCTTGTTGGCGCGTTTCATGTATTTAAGGCTGCGATTGAGTATCTTGAGCATCTTTTTGGGACTGGCCTTCCCGTCGCCGTCCCCGTCCGCCCCACCGTCGCGTATGCCGCGTCTGACCGCTTCGGTTCTTGCCTCGAGTTCGATTATCCGCCTGTTGAGCGCGACGTTGATCCCATACGCGGACGCGAGGTCGCCATACCGTTTGACGAGCACGTCCTTGCAGAACGCGGTCAGTTTCGCGCATTCCTCCAACACGTAGTCGCCATTCGTGGCCATCGCCATCGACGCCGCCGACGATGAGCATCGTCCCGCCGGCCATTCCCGCGCCACCGGCTATGAGGGAACCACCGCCAAGGAATGCGAGGCTCGCGCTGGTGAGCGCCGCCCCGTACAATCCGGCGGCCTCGAAGCCGAAGGCGGCGGCGAGCACCGGGGCGACCGCGGGCGCGAGATAGAACGCCAGGCCGCCCGTGGCGGCCACCGCCACAACCACGCAGGCCGTTCCGCCCAGCCGCCTGGCCATGGCTCCGTCGAGACGGTTTTCCATGTCCTTCACGCCCCTGCCAAGACCATGCAGTTCCTTGGCCGCGATGAGCGTCTGTTTTTGGCAGAAGACGTCGCCAATGTAGTCCGAACGGGCTTTAAGGCTTTTATACTCCTTGTCGTTGTCTCCATGCAGAGGGAAATAGGGTTTGAACATGACAAGCTCCAAAGCCACGAGCCAGAGCCATTCGCCATTGCCGGCCCCGACGGTCCCGTTGATCTCGTCATACAGGGATTTTCCGTCGAGGAAGTACCCGTCCCCTTCAACGCCGATGGTCTGCGTGATCCGCCGCGACCACTCATCGAGCCATTTCCCCTTCCTCTCGGCGTGCCTGTCGTGTTTCTCCCGTTCGATGTCGTACAGGACCTTCTGTCGCATGAGGGAATGGAGCACGCGCGCCTTTTGGGGGTCAAGTTCCAGACAATCAAGGTCCGCCAGCTCGTGTTCGATGGTGTCCCTCTCGCGCTCCGCATCGTCCTTCCACCTTTCCGCCATCACAGCTTTCGCGTCCACGACGCAGGACACCACGAAAGTTGCGATTCCGACGTAGTTGACACGCAGCAGGAACACCCGCGCCTTGTCCTCGCCCGCCATCGCGTGCACGGCGGCGTCGGCGATGTCGACACCCACGAACACGCCGCTGGACACGGTCAGCATGCGGCGCATGGCCGGGGTTCCCCACGGAAGGACATCCTCGGGGGCGATACGTCCGAGATCCCCAACGCCGCCGATGCCGAGGGCGTCGATCTCGCGGGAGAGCCTGCGGCAGAAGTAGAAGGCGCGCGTGACGCACTGGTTGATGACGACGGGCATCGACTGCCTGCCGATCTCGCCCAGGACACCGATCTCCATACGCAGGTCGAACCGGCGTTCCGTGCCTTTGATGATCCTCCCGTCCGCGTCATGCTCCGCCAGGAACGTCCCGTTGAACATTTTGGACAGCCACAGTCTGAAGCCCATGCCGTCGGTTCCGGAATCCCTGAAGAACGGCAGGACGGACAGTTCCTTCATGAACGAGAGCAACGGTCCGGGAATTCCCGTCCCCGCGCCGGCGTTACCGCTCGAACCGGCCATGTCGCTCACCATGTGGAAGAACCATTCGACGGTTCCGAAGACGAGTTTTTCGGGAACGTCCCTGCCCAGATACCGCCTATGGTCCTCGGGAATCCGCACGACGACCAGCCTTCCGGCCGGGCCGGTTCCGATCGACAGTCCGGTGAACTGCGTGAAGATCGACGCGGCCAAACCACCGATGCCGAAATGGTGGGCGAAATCCCTCAAATGGTGCTGCCGTCCCCCTCCGAAATCCGGGGTGTTCCCGTCCGCCGCCAGCGGATGGACCTTCTCGAGGTTTCTTATAGCCTCCTTGAGGGAATCGCCTTTGTATCCCTCGGCACGAGCGATTCCGACGACCAGGCGTTCAACCGTTTTGGAACCCCATTCCCCGGCGCGGTCCAGGGAGAGCTCGCCTACGAACAGGGAATCGACCAGACCGGCGACGACGCCACTGGCCGCCGCGACGGCATAGTCGGCCTTGTCCGCCGGATCCAACCGGGGATCCCATTCGATATGGTCGGACAACCGTTCTGGCGTGTCCTGTTCCGTCTGGTCCGGAAATCCATGCGCGGAACCGGTGCCTCCGGATGCGGGCAGGAGCCGTCGCCGGTCCGGGAACACCAAATCGTAACTGACGATCGGCATGTCTTCATCATCATAATCAAACCGCTGTGCCATGCAATAGCATCCTCCACGTCGCTGCGTATCAAGCCCAGAGAGAAAGCGTTGCTTTCAACAATACTCGCAGAAGACTGAATTGATGGGTTCTAGCAAGCCGACATGAGCACTATCAGGAATTAGTTCGACCTCAACCACACGGAAGTTGACAAAATCTCGTAATTATGTTGGGAACCAAAAAGGAAACTGCCGACGCTTCCAAGCTCATTCGATTCAGGACAAATGCATGACAAAAAACGTTGTGATGGCGATGTCCATTGCTGATTCATCACCATCACAACGATTTCCCTTTATCACTGCAGGGCTTTCACCTCGTCGAGTAGGGTCTGGTAGGTTGTCGCCTGCTCGTAGCGGGCTCCGTCGGCGAGGTCCAGGTCGTTGAACAGGCGCTTCGTGCAGGCGATCTTGCTGTTCTCGATTCCACGCAGGTCGAACGACTCCAAGGTGCCCTTGGTCTCGGCGACGAAGAACAGATGCTTAAGGCCACTGTCGTCGCGGAACGCCACCGCCCAGTCGGGCGCGTAGTTGCCCACGGGGGTCGGTATCTGGAATCCTCGAGGCAGCTTCGCATACACCGCGACCTCCGCGGCGCCGGCGAATTCTAGGCCGAATTCGCCGTGCGTGCGCAGGTTGTCGTGGATGACGATGCAGCCGAACACGGCATGATCGCCTTGCAGTATTCTTTCCGGTGTGAGACCGGGATGTCTTTCCTCGAGTTCCGTCCAGATGCCGGCTCGGTCTGCAAGGTCGCGCAGTGACTGGCTGTCCTCCGTCAGAAGCGTCACGTTGCAACCTCGCCCGCTTCTGGTGTCGTAGATGTCGGAGAATATCAGGATGTTTCCGCTGTTCTCCATGTAGCCGATGGTTTGTTCTAGATGCCTCGGCACCAGTATGCCCGCCAATCCCACGTTCGGCGACGACAGGATGATCCGCTCGTGTCCCAGCCGTTTTTCCGGAGTTGGACATAGAAGGAAAACGGTGGCACTGTCGTTCAGAAGTAGATTGGCAGCAAAGCTCTGTTTGTTGGCGAGCGCGCATTATATCGCGCACTCGCAATGCCAATTCGCGCACTGTCGCGCATTGGAGAGCGAATCGCGTCGTAATCGCGTCTTCGGAAAACGCGCAATGCTCTGCGGAGAAGTCCGAAGAGCATTGCTGTTTGCCAACCGCTGCGGCACAATGCCTGATTTGTCAGCGTTCGGTCATTTCGACGAGGTCCAGTTTGAAAAAGCCGCTGTCGGGATTGTATTTGTCCACTGTTGCTTTGATGTGGACGTTCTGTCCTTCGCGCACGAAGGCGGGAATGCCGACCGAACCGTCGTGGAAATCGCTCCAGACGATTCCTTCGAATCTGAAACTAAGGGAATCATAATTCAATTGACATGCCATGAATACCGTCTGCGTCGGATCAGAGTCCATGCCTGTTGCGGCGTCCATCGTTCTCGGCTATGCGGGCGTCGGCGAGGCAAGCATCGAACTTATCCTCAAGACGATCGAAGAGATTCTGATAGCTGTTGATACTCATAAACATGTAGGATGTCCTGTTCCGTTTGATGATGACGGGCGCACGGTCGCTTTGGGCAGCACCGCGGCGGTGCGTCCGTTGCTGAGCTCGCTGAGTGAACTACGTACCAACTCCATCTCCCTGATGGTATTTGACGGGCCACGACAGGACACCGGGCAGGTACGCGCTTCCGTGGATGCCATGTTCCAAAGTGATGGCGACTGACTTGCCGTGGCCGGACATGTTTCCGCGGATCAGTTTCCGAATGCACGCCTTGCCGCGGAACATGCCGAACATGTCCTCGCAGGAAGCGTATACCGGTCGCTCAATCGACATTCATGCAAACCGGCGATTCCGCCTAAAGCACCATGCGCAAGCGAAATACATCAGGCTTCCCTTTTCACCTTTCCCAGCCTCCTTGACAGTCTGGTAGCAGGCCGTTCCACGGCAAGATAGAACGCCTCCGCTGCCAGAAGGCACAATGCAAACAAAACCACCGGGCGCAATAGACCCTGCACGGGAATGTACGGCACAATCCAGTCGCGGACGGGAAGATGGGTCAGATACAGGCTGAATGAAATGCGCCCCAGCCAACGGACAGGTGGCGTGGAAAGCAGGTCGGATACCACGTTGCAGGTAAGTGCGACCACCACCAATATCAGGCATCCGCACACGGCCAAAGGTTGGGCGACAATACCAGGCAGCAAACCGAAGCCGCTTTGGCAAACCAAGACGATGCCACACAGGGCGAGCGGTATGGCAACGACGTCGCGCATCGTCTCGCGCCCGTTGTCCGTAAGCCGTTTCGCCAACGCGACGCCAAGCGCGAACATGGCCATGTGACGCAACGGCGGCCACTGCGTCCACTCCGACAACAGCACGCATGCGAGCGCAATGGGTGCCACGAATCGCATGTCGGTGGCGATGATGACGTATACGGGCAGGGCGAGGCTGAAAAGCAATTCCCAGCACATGCTCCATGATGGCAGGTCGACCATTGCCAATGTGGAACCGTCCACTCTGGTGCCGGCGGTGGTCATTGAAAGCATGTCGAGTTGGGTGAGCAGATTGTGGAGCCAGACTGATGGCGAGGATGTGCTGAACGCGTTTGCGTATTCTTCCGCTTTCCACCCCATATGCATGGCGATTGTGGAGACGATACAGCAGATCCCGATTACCGTGCAGGTGGGGATGGCGAGTCTGGCGATGCGACGCAGCTGGTAGCGAGACCAGTTGTATGTGTCGATTCCGACGCGTAGCGGAACGATGGAAAGTACAAGTCCGCTGAGAATGAAGAATAGGGTGACGAATTGGGCGCCTGGCAATAGTTGGCGGAGGGTACCTCCCGTGTAATGGTATGCGACCACTGCCAGGGCCGCGAGTCCTCTGAGCCCGTCCAAAGCGTATATGCGTGTGTCGGAGTCCTTCTCTTTTTTCGTTCACGGGTGTACCCTATCACGTGCGCTGGCTGTCATACATCCGCCTACGTGCGTTTGGCGTGCGTTGTTCGGCGTGTGTTCGACAACAGTGCCATCGTCGAACACGACGCCACATAACTTCCATTCGTCTCTCTTCCCCGCCCGACTGTAGTGTCGGATCATATGGAGATCCGCGAATACGACATGATGACGGACGAGGCGCGCGGCATCCGCACGGCGGTGTTCGTCGTGGAGAAGGATTATCGTCCGGAATTCGACGAATGGGATGAGCCGGGCCGAGCCACGCATCTGCTGGCTTTTGGAAACGGCCGCGCCGTGGCGACATGCCGTCTCTACCCTGATCTCGACCATGCCGATCAACCCGGACGTTGGGTGATTGGTCGTTTGGCCGTGGTCGCCGACGAACGTGGCCATGGTATCGGCAAGACGGTGCTGGCCGAGGCGGAACGTCTCATCCGGAAGGCCGGTGGACATGTTGCCGCCGTACACTCCGAAGATAAGAATTTCGCGATGTATGAACATCTTGGCTACCGCATCACCAGCGAGCTTTTCGACAACGGCACGCATGGTTGGCTGGTCAAGGCATTGAACTGAATCCGGAGGAAGCGGCCATCACCTGCGAAAGCGTCCGACACGCGGTATCAGGTGATGGCCGCATATGGCATAATAGACACTTGGCGGAAAACCTCGGGTTTTATCGCCGTTCCCCCATGGTGTAATGGCAGCACACGGGTCTTTGGAACCCTTTGTCTTGGTTCGAGTCCAGGTGGGGGAGCTTGAAATGGGTCCTCGCGGAGAAGCGGGGACCCAAATTCATTTGATCCACATCCATCAACGGCATGACGAACGCGCGCGGTCCGATTGCGCCATGTGACCTTCCCTCATTCTCGTCCGGCTTACGCAGGTAACGCACGCCGGCCGACGCGGCAAGCTCGCGGCGGGGAATATCAGTTGCGGAATTATTCCGCAACTGATATTCCGAGCTGGGTTCTATGAAGTTATTTGTCACCAGATAAGAGACTGGAACTTCGAAAAACACCGCGGCTTTTGCCAAATCGTTGATGGTCCACGCAATGGCTCTACTGTATTTCTGGCTAAGCGTAGGTTGGCTTATGCCAAGTCCTTTGGCCAAATCTGATTGCCTGACTTTTGAACGTCTTTTTAACCAGAACATGTTATCGGTGATGATCTGTTGCAACTCGTCCGAAAAGTTCATATCTGCGTTATTGCCGGCGCCTTGATTGATGTTTGTTTTCTCGTCCATGTTTTAAATTTTGCCATATTTTTATTGCTTTGTCCAATACTGTGCTATAGTATTGGTATGCATAATAAAACATCAGCAAAACCAAACAATGATGTTATGAGGCATCGCATCGACGAACTAAGAAAGGAGGCTGGAATGACTCAAGACACTTATGGCCGTGAAATTTTGCATTGCAGCCAGGGAACAGCCTCTCAAAAATTGTCTGGGCAACTAGCCCTGAGCGCCTTAGATATTTTCCGTTCTGCAACTGCATTCAATGTTTCTACGGATTATCTGTATGGCCTCACTGACACACGTACTCGAAAGGATGCAGAAAAAAGAGAAACCGCTATGGCACCTGCATAGGTCATCTGAAATTGAGTCCGTGGACGAATTGCAGTTCGCATCCGGGCGGTGGATGAAACCCATCCAGCATTTCCCAAAACCTAAAACAGAAGAGAGACAGAAAAGCCGGCAAACACCGTCAACCGCGGTGATTCCTACGGTAGCCATTCACCGCGGCAACCACGGAACGTATGAACCGGCAAGAACCACCATCGAACAAAACAGTCGGCAACAAACGACCAAGCAGGTCGTCGTCCGCAAGCTCCGCATCCGACAGACCGAATCCGCGGAAACGATGGCCAGGATGAAGCGATTCCAACGCTTCAAGCCAGCAATCGTACGCCACGGAGGCCCGATCCAATGGAACGGCGTCATCAAGACTGCAATCTTCGAAGGACACAGCCGCAAGAGCAATCTCCAACATGGAGACGTCATGCTCCAACATGAATCTGTAGTCCGACGTGATGGAATCCAATGCAAGGGAGTCATCTCCTGTCATAGCCATTCCAATCTTTTCGTCGGGTTCCTATACCAACCACTTGGCGATGGGCCGATATCGCTCAAATAGTAATGCCCGCACATGAGTTGCAGCTCACATACGGGCGGCGAGTCAATCCCATCCAGCATTTCCCAATTAACCAAGGTTCCACGGTCACCAGCCAAGGAACCAATCGCAGAAAGAAGAGATCACAATGAGCGATTTCAACGAAACCTACGCAGATGCAATCAATTCCAACTCTGAGGAAAGGACCAGCTCAATGTCTGATTATTCCACATCCACCACACCGAATGAAACCCGATATCAGGAAAACACGCCGACCGTCACCCCCGAAATCGTGGATGCCGGCACCGACGTGGACCTGGTCGAGACCAACCCGGTTGCCGCTCTCGCCGGAAACTTCCAAGATGATGAGCTGACAGCGCATCCTCTTGCTCCGGGTGAGACCAATTACACCGAACAGGAGGCTCTTCAGACCACCGAAGATCTCAAGGTCAAGCTCCTGCACGCTCTCGAAGCCCAGTACGATTTCACGCATGCCGCGGAAAGGGCCTTCGATGGCCATATCTGGGTCGCTCTCGGCTATCCCGAGGGCATGAAGGGCTGGGTCGCATACTGCGCCGACAACTTCGCCGCGGAGAAGATCCGCGCGACCGGCCAGCAGCGCACCGACCTGATCACTGGGTTCACTCCGGGCAAGATCAGCAACCGTGGCATCGCCGCTCTTCTTGGCGTCGATGAAAAAACTGTTCGTAATGCTAAAGCGAAAGCAGGTATTGCTCCCGCAGAAGGCAAGGTCCGTGACGCGGCAGGCAAACTCCGTCACGTAGACGCGGGCAGCATGTCCAGCGAGGAACGCCGCAAGAAGATCGTGGAACTCTCCGATGCCGGCAACAAGCAGACCGACATCGCCGACATCCTTGACGTGAGCCAGTCCACCGTGTCCGACACTCTCCGCAAGGACAGGATGCGTCGCATGAGCGAAGGACTCGAACCCGCCAAGATCGACAACACCGATTTCGACAACGCCGACGACGACCAGCCGTTGGACCTCGACATGGGCAACCGCGAGACCGACATCCGCTCCTACATCGACTCGTTCGTCAGCCAGTCGTCGGACGCCCGCGGCGCCATCAACGAGATGGTGCATCTGCTGGAATCCGACAAGTGGCAGCCGGGAGGCTCCACGGTGAGCGAGATCGTCTCCCGTAGCGGCGCGAACATCTTCGGCATCATCAGCGACATGTGTAAGATGCTGCGCCTGCTGAACATCGACGTCGACAACGTCTTCGACGGGGCGGACGCGGAACTTGATGACACCGACAACGACTGGTCGCGTTTCATCGACGGATGCACCGAACTCGCCATCGTCTGCCAGGAAATCACCGCCTGACATGCGACCGGGATCGGACGGGCGGATCCCAAGGGGTATGGGTCCGCTCCCCCGCCACTGAACCAACCATCATCGCCGGTCGTGGACCGGCAGAGAGAAAAGACTGAATCATGAAATACACCAAAGACGAGGAAGCGCGGGCCGAAAGGTCAAGCGTCAAAATGTGGCCCGGCATCACGGCCGGCATCATCATCGGCCTGATTGCGTTCGTATTGAGCTTCGACGCCCTGCGTCTCGTGTTCGTGGCATGCGGCATCAACCCCTACCTGAGCTGGGGTGGTCCGGTGTGCGTGGACGGCACGATCCTCCTGTGCACCTGGGCCACGTGGGGATTCAAGAAGGGCCACATCCGAGGCAGCGCCTATCCGTGGGTCGGACTCGTACTGTTCAGCAGCTTCTCCATCGCCGGCAACGCCCTGCATGCGATGCTCAACACCGGATTCCACCTGCCGGCCTGGGTGCCGCCGGTCATCATGAGCATTCCCCCGGTCGCACTCCTGTACGCGACCCATTTGATCGTCATCATCGCGGGAGACCGTCTCGACAAGATCAACACCGTCCTTCCCGTCGGCTTGACCGTCATGGAAGACACTGACGTTCCGGCTCCCGTTCCCGCACCATCCGCCATGCCGGCCCCGGCCATCCCGTCCGAACCGCCGGCATCGGCTCCCGAACCGGCTGAACCGGCGAAGCCGGAGATTCCGGACCTGTTCGACTTCCAGACCATCGTTCCCGCCATGGAGGACGATGCGGCCCCAAAAGCCGATGAGGCCGAAGCGCCAGCCGCCGACGCCTCAACTCCGACCGTCGAACAGCACGCCATCCCGCAGCCGGTGATGCGTGAGCCAGTCATCATCCCGACCCTCACCATCCAACCCGATGAGCGGGATGCCCCGACCGTGGACGGCCAGGACGAGCCGGCTCCCGAACCCGTGGGACCGGACGTGACGGCCGTGGAACCGGCCGACGGGCCGGAAGAGAAGACCGACGACGCCCAGGCGGAGGAAAAGCCGAAGCCAGGGAAAACCAGCCGGCGCGGCAAGGCCGGAGCCGATGACGAGGCGTGGCTCGCATGGATCGACGAGCTTACGGCTAAAGGCGAGAATCCGACCGCGTCGAAGGCAGTGGACGCGGGACTGGCCGCGAGCGGCAGCACCGCGAAAAGGTATCTCGCCCGCATCAGAAGAGAGCATTCGGAAAGGTTCTAAGCCATGGAACACCACAGCATGAGCGACAAGGACTTCCACACGCGGTACGGCGTGACCCCGCGGGAAGTGGAGGACGCGTTGGACGAGAACCGTCGACGTGTCGCCCGCAGACTCTCCGAATGGGGATACGCGTGGGCCGTTGACGAGATTATGTGCGACGTGGCCGTGGAACTGCTCAAGGGAGGCCTGCGCAGGTGGGCCTCCTATGAGGAACGCAAACCGTTGGGCGCGTTCGTGAACACGCTGATCGGCAACCGGTTGGGCGAGTGGATGCGTACTGAGCGGCCCAAATACCGTAGCGGCATGACCCACGCGCCGCTACGCCGCAGGAAGCGGAAGGACACGACGCCGCAATGCGAGGCTTTGGACGCCACCGAAGCGAGAAGAAGGATCCGCAACGAGAACAACGCGGCCCTTGCCGACCGACTCTGCGAGGAAGCCGACGTGTTCGGCGATTCCGATTCGACCGTCATGTCCGCGCCGGCGGGAGACAAGTCCAGTTATCAGGAATGGTTGACCGGCGGCGACCAGCCGTTGGAACTGGAAAGCGACAAGTACGCGGCCGACATGGAGGGCCTGCGCCAGGACGTGACGACTCGATGCAAGCGCATGGCTTGGGAGATGCTGATCCGTCAATGCCTTACCGCGACGCGTGGCTCCGACGCTCTCCGCAACGATATCCGTCGTTTCCTGGAGAACCATCATCATGGCCTCGGTCCGAGCATCGACGACTACCCGTACATTCTCGCGGTCGTCGATAAGTACAGGAAATGATCGTCCATCGGTCGTTACCGGACCCCGGTGACGTGGAGATGGATGCCGGCATGGTCTTTTCTTCTTTCTCCGCCATGCCGGCGATATGCCGGCCATGCGCGCCGAACGGCAACGGCGCCGCCGACGCGTGTCCGGCACCCCCTCGACAGACTTTCAAAACAGAACGAACACCACAACCGACAAAGGAGCAGACAATGATTAGCGTCATCAAATGGGCATGGCAGGCCAAGCCGGACACTCCGGCCGAGAAGCTTGTTCTCGTCAGTCTTGCCAACAGCACGTTCCAGACGCCTCGGGAGGACATCGCCGTCGTGGGCGTGCGCGCGTTGAGAGGGACCGCGTGCGACATGACGCCGGCGGAACTCGACGCGATCCTGGACCGTTTGGAAAAGCAGGGTTTCATCACGCCGCTCGCGGCCGACAGCGAACCGGTCAAATGGCATATAGGCGCGTTGGAGCGTGAACGTGGCGAGGAAGGCCCTTGGAAGGCATGGCGTCTCAACGCATCGGAACACAACAAGTAGGCATTTCATCCACGAACCGGGCGATGAATGACATGATTCGGTTCTTTCTTGGAAAGGGACAAAGATGAGTTTCCAGGCTTTGTCGTGGGCATACGGTTTGAGTCTCGGTTCCGCACCGCAGAAAGCCGTGCTCATCTATCTTGCGCAATTCGCGCACGAGGATGGTACCTGCACCTGGCCAAGCGTCCTGAACATTCAGGTCGCTACCGAACTGAGCGAACGCGCCGTGCGCAAGGCGTTGAGGGAACTGCAGGATAAGGGCCTGATCATGCCGGGTGACCAACGTCACGCGGCCCTTGGCAAGAATGGCGGCACCGTGCCACGTGGACGCAGATCGAAGGTCTGGGACCTGAGACTGAACATGCCGGTCGAAGAATTCAACGGAGTCGAACGTGCCGAGGATGTTAGGGAAAGACTGCGTGGGGAGGAACGTGAACGCAAAGTACGAGAACGCGAACGCAAACACCCGAAACCGCAAGAAAACATGGCCGAAACCGCTTCGGAAAGCCAATCCGAGGCCGATTCGAAGGACATTAAAAAGACGGGGTGCACCACATGCACCCCGCGGGGTGCATGTGGTGCACCCAATAGATTAATACAAACCATTAACCCCTCTCTCCCTACGGGAGAGCTCCCCGCAAGCGGGAAGCGCCCCGGCATGGAGGACGGAAACAACACGACGACGGGAGGGGATTCCGACGCGGCGACCGTGATGGACCATCTCGCTTCCGTCCGTTCGAAGCTGTCGTTGACCACCACGGAACCGACCAAACGTGATTTGTCCAAGATCGGAAACCTCGTCAGCCGGGTCGGCAAAGCCCATGACGGCGACCGTGCGGCCTCGTTGGCGCTTATCCTCGCGGTCATCGACTGGCTGCCCGCGAACACGTTCTGGCTCCGCCGTGTCGATTCCGCGCGCCGTCTCGCCGACAACTGGGACCAGATCGCCAACGACTGGACCGTCGCCCAGATCGAACGCCAACGCGAACGGGACGCCGAGATCCGCGGCCGCGACCGGAAGTCCACGGCGAAGCCCACCCCGAGCCCGCCGGAACACCACGAACGCCACGTGCATTCGCTTGTCTGCGAGCACGTGCTCGCAGACATGAGGCCTCACGAGGCGGAATTCAGCCACGAGGGAAGCCTGCGCTACGGCACGCCATCCGAATGGCAGATGGCGTGCATGCGGCACGCCGACGAGCTCAACCGGCTCGAAGGCATCGAAACCGCCACGTGAGACGATCCGTTCCATGAGAACGAAAACGGCTTCATAATGGGAAACAAGCCAAAACCGAAGGGAGAAGAACCCGCAAATGAGCGAAACGCAATACGAAGAACCCGTGTACGTCGTCAATCAACGACGCGAGGGAGGCCTGGCCATGGTCCACATGCCGGACTGTCGGACCATCAGACACCAGATCGAACAGGATATCCGGGATGAATACCCCCGGTGGGATTACGAGCCAGTCGGAACCGACGGCCAGGGCGACCAGATTTACGAACGTACGCTCCTGTTCGACATCCAAAGGTTCCAAGCAGTGTACGTGACCCGATCAAGCCTGCTGGCCAGCGGCCTGCGATACCGCACGTGCGGCGTCTGCAAACCGGAGATCGCCGAACGGAACCATCCAAAACCGTATTCCATCGAGGCGGGAAAACTCAGTGAGAAGCATCTCGGCAAGGAATTCATCGGCTGGGGTATCCTCGAACGGTTCGCCATCACAGGCCGGTTGAACCAGGATGGTTCGAGAAGCGTCACGGTCGATGCGGAATTCGAGGGCGGAATCCATTACCGGTTCTCCCCCGAAACACGACTCGAATACCCTCGCCCCAACCAGAAACGATGAACGGTTCCGTACAGCGGACCATCCCGAACGTAATGCTTCCCTTTCGGTCAATGATTCCGAAGAGCCGTTCCGCCGCCTACTATGGTTCGGAATATCAGTTGCCGCATTATGCGGCAACTGATATTCTTCCGTCGCGATCTGCGCTCTGGCCGGCATACATGCCTCCGTCCCCAACGTCCAAGTGCTCGAAGACGAGCATAAAAGCCCTCTCCTAAAATGGGACCGGACTTTTTCATTGTCTGGGTCGATCAGGGGCGGAGTGGAATATCTGGTGCGGCATAATGCCGCACCAGATATTCCCCGTTATGGTGTGGATCCTACCGGTTCATCCGCCATGGCCATGCGCCGCCTGGCAGCATGAGCGGTTCCCTGAAAACGATTCTCCGTGGCTCCACCTCAAGAGTGAACCTGCCGAACGCCCAATCCAACGATTGCGGCCGGTCGCCCACGAACGACGGCAATGGGAACGCCGCGAGCTGCGACCTGTCTTCGGGATCACTGAACGCCCCTCCCCGACTCTGGCAGTTGCCGTACACGAAATTATCCCCTTGGATGGCGCCGCAATGGGGACAGACGCCGGCCAGGTACTCGCATCCCATCGACTTCGAATACTTCGGACGCACGCCCCAATTCACGTCGAGCAAGCGTCGGAACGCTTGGGACAACAGTCCGGCCTTGTCCACCCCGCTCCAGGAGACGATACGGCAACGGTATCCGTCCCGTCCTGCGAGTTCCAGGAACAGGCCGGTCTGTATGGTCTTATATCCGCACTTCCAGCAGGGCACCGGCCTCACGCTGCGTATCAAGGCCACCTTGTTGAGCGTCCATACCTCCGGAGCGTTGTCCGTGCTCGTCACCAGCCACGCCATCGACTCCCCCGCGTACACCGGCCGTATCTCCATGCCCATGATCCGTTCCCCTTCCTCCATGGATCTTTCACGGACGATATTATCCCCTCCATATCATTCGCCAGCCCAACGGCGGTTCGGAATATCAACTGGAACATAATGTTCCAGTTGATATTTCCTGTCGTTGGTTCGTTTTTTAGTCTGTCCTTGCGGAGTCCAATGGTCACGATCCGCTCCCCTGGGCATGGTCCTTCTCCTTGGCTTTTTCTGATTATCGGCGTCGGTTCCTCCCGTATCCGCGTGGAATGGATTGCAATAAAAATGAGCGAAACGCAATACGAAGAACCCGTGTACGTCGTCAACAAGCAGCGTAGAGAATCCGAAGCGGTCGTCCACATGCCCGATCGATCCGGAAACGCAACTCGAATACCTTCGCCCCAACCAGAGACGATGAACAACGGAAGAACCGAGTGGACGGTGGCGGACGCGGCGGTGTTGTTCAAGGAGCCGGTGGAGGATCTTGTGAGCGATTTCGCGATCGAGGCGATCAGCGGAGGCTCGGAATATCAACTGAACCAAAATGGTTCAGTTGATATTTCCCGTCGTGAGCTTTCCGCTCCGGCCGGCAGTCGGGTCTCCGTCCCCCGACATCCAAGTGTCCGAAGACGAGCAAAATAACAACCCTCTCCTAAAATGAGACCGGGTTTTCCCTTGCCCGCGCCCATTAAGAACGGAGCAAAATATCAGTTGCAACATTATGTTGCAACTGATATTTTCTGTTGTGTGTCCGTCATTCCGGAATCGCACCTCGAACACGCCAAGCGCGGCTGATCCTTCCGGTCGATGATTCCGAAAAGCTTTTCATCCGCCGACAATGGTTCGGAATATCAGGTGCGAGGAAACCTCGCACCTGATATTCTCCATTGCGAGTTCGCCGCCTGAGTCCCCATCCGCCAATCCTCCAGGCGCCGGGACACCTCGTTCTGTCGGATATTTCCCGTCGTGAACCGTTGGAAACGGCGGCGTCATTGTACACTGTAGCCATCGGACACAAGGAGGCTGATGCATGTCGAACACGGGATTCAAGGTTCGTTTCGATGAGAACGGCGACATCGTGGATATTCTTGGGGGGGGTGTCTTAAAAGCACTCCCGAGGAAAAAGTCAGGCAGCGTTTCATCGAGACCCTGATCAACGAGTACCATTATCCGGCGAACACCATCCGGAGGGAGGTGCCGATCCAACATGGGTCGAAGGAGCTCCGGGACAACGACGGGAACCCGGTGCGCGCGGACATCGTCGTCTACGCGTCCAAGGCCGCCTGCCTGAACCGTGACCAGGGCAAGATCAACTTCGTGGTCGAATGCAAACGGAACAAGGTGGAGGACGGATACGCCCAGCTGGTCTCGTACATCTTCAACACCAGCGCCAATGGTGGCGTCTGGACGAATGGTGACGGCACGGTCTTCTACCGGAGAGAGAACAAGGACGGCATTCAAGTCCTCGAGGAGACCCCCGGTCTGCCGAGGTGCGGTCAAGGATGGGAGGATGGGAGGACTCCGCGCATAGGAGAGTTGGAACGGCCCCGTAATGTGCGCAGACTGTTGGCGATGTGCCATAACCGTCTTTACGGCAGGGGCATGGAGAACGCGGATTCCGACCTTACCATGGACATGGTGCGTATCCTTCTCGCCAAGATCTATGACGAGACGGTGACTTCCGACACCGCCTACCCCCATTTCTGGATCACTCCGGAACAGTACAAGTCCGAAGACGGGCGGGCCGCCGTGGCGAAAACCATCCGTAGCCTGTTCCATGAGTACGCGGAACAGTATCCCACGGTCTTCGACAAGGACGAGGACATCGCCGTCGGCGACTCCACCCTCGTCGAAGCGGCTTCCGTGCTCCAGGACTATTCGTTCGTCAGCAGGGAGGACGATGCGGACGACTGGGATCTGATGGGCGCGGCATACGAGCAGTTCACCCATGTCACACTCAAACGCCAGCAGGGACAGTTCTTCACGAACCGGCTCGTGGTCAAAGCGATGGTCGATATGCTCGACCCCGACATAGCCGACAAAGTGCTGGACCCCGCCGGCGGCAGCGGCGGTTTCGCCACCGCCGCGTTCAGATACAAGCGGCGCAAAGCCATCGACGGCACCAAACCGGGCAGCCCACAACGGGAAAGACGGCTCGGCTTATGCAAGAATTCGGTGTTCCTGGTCGAGATCTCGAAAAGACTCGTGAAGATCGCCAAAACGGCGATGCTTCTGACCGGGGACGGCAACACCGGCATGACCCAGGGAAACTCACTCGACAAGTATTCCAATCTGGACGGGTGGATAACCAGCCACTGTCCAAAAGGCACGCCGGACATCATCATCACCAATCCTCCGTTCTCCGGGCAAAAAACCGAATCCATGATGATGGATCCGGACATCCTCAAATTATTCGGTTTCGGTCACAAACCCGATCCGGAAGGCGCGTTCCCCACGATCACGGACGATGATGATGATCGGGATGCCGGCCACGGCACCCTATTGATCCGTCAGGCGCCGGAGCTCCTGTTCCTCGAACGCTGCATCGATTGGCTCAAGCCGGGCGGTCGCATCGGCATCGTCCTTCCGAAAGGAATCCTGGACAACCGCACCTATATCAACTACCGCAGGTGGATGCTGTCACGATGCAAGGTGGATGCGGTGGTCACGCTGCACAAGAACACTTTCGAACCCGACACAGGCGTTCGAACATGCGTCCTTTTCCTCTCCAAACCTTTGGAAGACGATCCGGTACCCGGCGACTACACCATCTTCATGGCCCAATCCAGAAGGGTCGGCAAGGATTCGAAGGGCGAACCAGTGTTCGCACTTGACGAAAAAGGCTCCGCCACCAGCGAGCTGGATGAGGACCTGACCCAGATCGCGGAATCATACAAGACATTCAGAGACATCGGAACGTTCACCGAATCCGAAACCTGTTTCACCGCGGAACGCGGCGAATTGGACGACAATCTCAACCTCAACCCGCAGCATTATTCACCCGAGTTGAACGCGACGTTGGAAAAAGTCAGCAAATTCGACGACAAACCCGATTGGTCGGTCACCACCATCGGCCAACTCGACAAGAACATCCGCATCTACATGGGGCCACGATGGAGCTCACGAAGCCTCGTCGTCGAAGACCCAAGCGACACGACGAATCTGACACCGTATCTCACCGCCAACGGAGCGTTGGAGCAGCGACGAATGACCGTCAAATGGTTTGACATGTCGCGCGCCACCGACAAACAGAAGGAATGCGTCAGAATGCTGCGCGTGCAGAAGGGGGACATCCTCATCTCCCGTTCCGGCACGATTGGCAAAGTCACCTACGCCACGCGGATACTCGCGGACAAGTACGTCATCAGCGACGACCTGGTACGCGTCCGCGTTCCCGACGAGAATATGAGGGCGTATCTCCTGGCGTTCCTGATGTCGTCCACGGCGATGAATCTCATGAAACTCGACGAGTTCGGCTCGGTGCAGCAGCATCTCCAACCAAGGCACATCTGGGGTCTGCCCGTGCCCGTACCGGATTCATGGGAGCAGGTCTCTCCTATCATCGATGCCGGGAAGGGAATGATCTCCGCAATGGAGCAAACATCATTGGCCGATGAGTCCCTGCGGACGAACGGCTTCGATTCCCTGATCGAATAAGCGAGGCACCATTTCCTGGCACGGAGGCAGAATATCAGTTGGCGCATTATGCGCCAACTGATATTTCCCGTCGTGAGCTTGCCGCGTCGGCCGGCAGTCGGGTCTCCGTCCCCCGACATCCAAGTGTCCGAAGACGAGCAAAATAACAACCCTCTCCTAAAATGAGACCGGGTTTTCCCTTGCCCGCGCCCATTAAGAACGGAGCAAAATATCAGTTGCAACATTATGTTGCAACTGATATTTTCTGTTGTGTGTCCGTCGTTCCGGAAGCACGCCTCGAACACGCCAAGCGCGGCTGATCCTCCCGGCCGTTCCGGACGGTCCCGCTTTCGGCCTGCGGCCGGCCGTTTCGGAAAAGCCCTTCATCATGGATGACGAAATATCAGGTGCCGCATAATGCGGCACCTGATATTCTCCATTGTGGGTTCGCCGCCTAACGCCCAATCCAACGATTGCGCCCGGTCGCCTACGAACGACGGCAATGGGAACGCCACGGGCCGCGACCTGGCTGCGGGATCACTGAACGCCCCTCTCCGACCCTGGTGGTTGCCGTATACGAAATTATTCCCTCCATATCATTCGCCAGCCCAACGGCGGTTCGGAATATCAGGTGCGGAATAATTCCGCACCTGATATTTCCTGTCGTTGGTTCGTTTTTTAGTCTGTCCTTGCGGAGCCCAATGGTCATGATCCGCTTCCCCGGCGTGGTCCTTCTCCTTGGCTTTTTCTGATTATCGGCGTCGGTTCCTCCCGTATCCGCGTGGAATGGATTGCAATAAGCATGCCGATGATGGGAGGGGCCTATGGCGGAGAGGACCGGGAACGGCGGGCATGGTCTGGTGAAAGGCGCCACCGTGTTCGGTCTGGCCGTGCCGATGATCGTCATCGTGCCGCTCGTCATGCTCATGAGCCTCAGCACCATCCTCGTCGCCATGGTCCAATCGCAGTACGGCACGAACTGTGGATTGTCCAACGCGGCCGGAACAACGACCTCATGGGTCGAATGGGCCAAGAACATCGCCGCGGACGATTCCCACGGCTACAGTCAGCCGCGTCGTACCGGCAACCCGGACTACGATTGCTCCAGCCTGGTCTACTACGCGTTGAAACAGGCCGGCCTGGACGTGGGCTCGTACCCCTTCTCCACCTACGGTGAGGACGCGGCCCTGAAGCACGCGGGATTCGAACGACACGACTGGTCACGCGTGTCCGACCTGCAGACCGGCGACATCGTATGGAGTTCCAGCCACACGGAGATCTACATCGGCGACGGCAGGTTCGTGGGCGCGCACCACGACGAGAACAATGGTATTGAAGGTCCCAAGCCCGGAGACCAGACCGGCGACGAGATCAGCATCGACTCGTACGCGGCCGGCTACGCGGCCTACTACCGGTACAAGGGCTCCATGAACGTGAACGATCCCCATGGCGGCCAATCATCCGCGCAGGCCGTGTCCGGCAGCACCGGTTCCACGAACGTGGTCGGCATGAGCGAGAAGGACGCCGAGGCTTGGTTCAACGGGCAGCAGGGGCCGAACAATTACTGCGCGACGTACGCGTACGGCCAGTGCACGTGGTGGACGTGCATGCGGGCGAAGAAGCTCGGCTGGAAGAATGTCGGCCAGTATTGGGGCAATGGTCAGGATTGGGCGCGTTCCGGCGCGGCCGCTGGATACAAGACCACTACGGACGCGCCGGTCGCGGGTTCGATCATCAGCTGGCCCGCCGGCGTGCAGGATTCGGATCCCACGTACGGCCATGTCGGCATCGTCGAAAGCGTGGACACCGCGAAGGGCACCATCACCACCAGTGAGAAGGGCGCCGGCTACAAAGTGTATTCACGGACCATGCCGATCAGGAATGGTGGCACGTACGTGCTGCCGAACGACAAGCTCACGGGCATGGGCGCGTCCGGCTCGTCCGGCACGGAACAGTGCGTGACGGGCGACGACTCCACATCCGACGTGTCCGGGGACAAGGCATCGGCCGCGGACGCGAAGAAGATGGCCCGACGCAAACTCAAGGACTTCGGTTGGGATGATAGCCAATTCGACTGTCTGGACAAGCTCTGGACACGCGAATCCGGTTGGCAGTGGAACGCGACGAATCCGTCCTCCGGCGCGTACGGCATCCCCCAATCACTGCCCGGCAGCAAGATGGCGTCCGCGGGACAGGATTGGAAGACGAACGCGGCCACGCAGGTCAAATGGGGATTGGGTTACATCCAACAACGCTACCAGTCGCCTTGCGGCGCTTGGGCCCATTCCGAAGCGACCGGCTGGTACTGATGGACCTCGAATGGAAGGAAACGGAAATGGAAGCATTGAACCTCGCGGACAACGCGTTGAAGGGTTTGAAACCCGACCCGGCCTGGGATGTGTCCGGCGTCCGAGACATGGCCGGCGGCGTGATCGCCGTCGCGCTCGTATTGTGCGTGGGCGTGATCATCATCGGCTGCGTCAGCCTCATCCCGGGACTGGTGTCCAACAACCAGATGGAACGCGCGTTCAGTTGGAAACGCCTGCTCGCCGCCATGCTCGTCCCGTTCGTGATCGGAGCCGCCGTGAGCGGATGGGGTTGGAGCTGCAACGTGTTCGGTTCCAACGGGTTGGGCGTGAACCGTTCCTACACGCAGGCGTCCGGCAGTGGGAAAACCAACCTGAAGGACGGTCGAGGCAAGGGCGACGACAGTCTGACCGGACTGGTCAAACAGTTGGGCGACGACATCGTGTCCGGTATCTCCGACACGGTCAAGACCACCGTGAAAGGCGCCGTCGACGACGCTTTGAAGGGTTGGAACTGGGTCTCCGGCGGTGACGGCAAGGGCAACATCTTCCAGAAGGCCGGCCAGGGCATCAAGGACGGCGCGACCGGCCTATGGAAATGGTTGACCGGAAGCAAATAATCCCCCTGCCGATTATCGGCGTGGCCGGGCCGTCCGGCCGCGTGGAATCTTCTGAAAGGAGTGTGCATCATGTTACACAATCTCGCGGCGCCCGCCGCGGCAACAATCGTGTCCGTCGCCACCGGCCTGAACAACGGTGACATCTCGAACCTGAAGGTGAGTCCGAACTTCACGTTCTTCCCGTTCATGCAGTTGGTGTCCGACATGGTCGGCGGCCTGTGGGCGTTGAGCCTGTACATCGCCGTCGGAGCGTGGATCTGCGCGGCGATCGCCTGGATCGCCGGCCGTGTGATCCATTCCGGTCCGATGCAGCAGTATTCCGGCACGGTGTTCATCTGGTGTGCCCTGGCGACGATGATCCTGGGCAGCGCCATGGCGATCGTGAAGTTCTTCGCGACGCAGGCGCTGTTCTGACGGCTCCCGCCTGACACACCCCTATTCACGCCGTGGCCGGGCCAGTCCCGTCCACGGCATTTCCTTTTTTGAAGGAGGCCAGATGTCACTCATCATCCAGACCGTCCTCGCGAACCTTATCGACTGGCTGTTCAAACCGTTGGACAACCTGTGCTCCCAACTGTTGACGGGCGCCTTCAGCGGCCTGGTGGGCAGCATGTCCAACGACGAATGGAACGTCGCCATCACCGCGGCGAACCGTATCGGCTGGATCATGGGATTCGTGAACATGGCGTTATGCGTCATCGGCGCCTTGCAGGCCGCGGCCAAAGGCAGCGTCGCCGACGTGATCAAAAGCTTCGCGATGGCCGTGCTCGCATGGCCGTTGACCGCGGTGTGCATCAGCGTGATGATCACCATGGACGGCATCGTCGGACAGATCACGCACAAGATCCTCACCGTCCCGTTGAACGGTGCCGGCACATCCGACCCGTTCGGCGACAGCATCGTGTCGAACCTCATCGGCACGATCGTCAAGACCACCGGCGGATACGATCTGATCATCCGCTGCGTCGTGGACTTCGTGCTTTTCCTCGCGGTCCTCGCCCTGGCGGGCATGCTCGCCGCACGCGACATCAGCCTGATCCTGCTGGCCTGCGTGGCGCCGCTGCCGGTCATGATGACCGGTTGGAAGGTCACGCGTCCCGCCGCGGCGAAATGGGCGCAGGCCGTGGTCGGCGTGCTCCTGTCCGCACCGTTGAGCGCCCTGGTCATCATGGTGGGTTCCGGCATCTGCTTCGTGTCGAAGAACAATCCGAACTACGCGGAATCGTTCTTCCCCGCGCTGATGGGCATCGCCACGATCATCATGGCGTGCTTCAGTCCGAAGCTCATCATGCCTGCCGTGAGCTTCATCGGCGAGAACGTTACCGCCGACATGCAGGAGCGTGGCGGCAAGATCGGTCCAAGCGCCATCAAAGCCGCGGCCCAGGTCACGGCCGGTGTCGTGCAGGCCGCGACCACGGGCAACACGAGCGGTCTCGGCAAGGCGTTGAACTCGGGAGCCGCGTCCGTGCTTTCCGCATCCCAAGGCAATCCGGGCGAATTGGGCCGTTCCCTTCCGGGCCTCGCCTCCGGCATCAAGGACCTGCTGCCCAAGGACGGGCAGGCCGGTGGCGCGGACGGCGACTACACGTCGAACGGCGGTGTTGGCGATGACGCGCGGAAAACCCAGTCCACGCCGGACGTCCAGCCGGACGGCGCGGACCATTCCGGTTCGAGCCAGGTCATGGACGCCGCTTCCCGTCCAAACGACGCGCCTCCGCTCCCACCATCGGCGACGGATGGAATGGACCGTTCCGGTTCGAGCCAGGTCATGGACGCCGCGGCGAAAACGGATGGGAACGAGACCGGTTCCGGCCTATCCTCCGTCCCTCCCGCACCGCAACCCACGCCGGACGTTTCCGTTCCCAACACGCCAAGCGCGCCGGGAGCACCCGGCGTTCCAGGCGCTCCTGGACCGGCCGGTGGCCAGGGCGGTAGCGCGTACGCCGAAGGAGGCCAGGGCGGCCAGGGCTCGGACGGCGGACAAGGAGGCCAAGGCGGTACCGGTGGTACCGGTGGCACCGGTGGCCAGGGAGGCTCCGGTGGCCGTGGCGGAAACGGCGGCATGGGCGGCTCGTCCGGCGGTTCGAACCCGTACCAGGGCGTCAACGGCTCCCCGTCCGGTCCGACCGTCGGCTGACGCCATCCGTTATCGACACGCGGCCGTGTGGCCGTAGTACCGGAGGGAACCCGCCATCCTGGGCCCGACCCCAGGCGGGTTCCCTCCATTGTTTTTCCGACAACCGATAATCCGATGGAGGTTTCCATGTCCGATAACGAATCCAATGCCGGCCGGAGCAGGGTCCCCGCCGCGTCGTTCAGCCGACTGTCCGCCACACGCGTGGTCCTCGGCCTCGACAAGGCCCAGCTGATCGTCTGCGTCATCGGCCTCGCCATCCTCGTGGCCGGAGCGGCCATGGGCCTGAACGTGCCGGTCATGATATTGGGCGCGCTCGTCCTCGCATACGGCATCCCACGAATCCAGGGATTGAGCCTCGTGTCATGGACATGGATCTGGACGCATTGGCGTGGCCGGCTGAAGGACGGCACGAACCGTTGGGCGTACTCGCCGCTCGCGTCCGGCCGCCCGTTGGGCGTACTGGGATTGTACGGGCACGTCGAGGACCGTGCCCAGACCATCGAAGGCGACGGCGTGGAGGTCGTGGGCACCCCGTTCCAGGGAGCCTGCTACCTGTGGGATCCGGACAAACGGCAGGCCACTGCCGTATTGACCGCGAACGTGGAGGAATGGGTTCTTTCCTCCGACCGGCAGAAAGCCGGCCGTGCGATGGCGTTGAACACGATGCTCAAGGAACTGTCCGAAACGGACGGTTTCATCGAATTGAAGGAGACAAGCTTCGTGCTTCCCGGCCACACTCCCCCGGAACCCGAATACCTCAAGGACGATCGGACGCCGCAATGGGCGCGTGAGGATCTGGCGAACCTGTGGCACCTGCCCGACATCCTCACCCCATTGCAGAACTCGAACTACGTGAGCGTGTCCGTGAACGCGGACCGTCTGCCCCGCGTCGTGAGGAAGGACCGTACCGAACGGGCCGCTGTCGGCATCGCCATGGGCGAACTGATCCGCATGACCGTCGCCCCCGCCCTGTTGGACTGCGGAGCCCGCCAGAACACGATCCACTGGTGTTCCGTGGACGACCTGCGCTATCTGATCCGCACCATCGCGGACCCGGAACACGCGAACGACCGTCCACCGGTCAACAGGGACGATCCGACCGTCACCTGGGTGGAGGAAGCCAAGGAACACGACTACATCACCTTGGACTCGGCCGTTGCGCGCACCTACTGGATCTACCAGTGGCCCGACTTCGACGTGCAGGCCGGATGGATACGCGACCTGGTCACCGACCGGCGCATGATGGCGTTCTGCCATATCTGGCGTCCATTGACGATGGAACAGTCCGAAGCGGAACTGCGCAACCGTAAGAGCAGCATGCGCCAGCGCAGCAAACTCCAGGACCAGCGTGAGAAAAGCCGTGACGAACGCCGTGAGGAGAAGGAGCAGCGGCTACGCGAATTGGAACAGGAGGCCAACTGGCCGGACACCGACCATCAGGGATACGTCACCCTGTTCGCGTCCAGTCTGCCGGAATTGGACGTGTTCGACCGTGACATGCAGAACAAGGCCAAGAACTGGCATATGAAACTCAATCCGATGAAGGGCCAGCAGCGTGCCGCGTTGACCACGGTCCTGCCACTCGGCATCTGAACGGGAAGGAAACGATTGCAATGAGCATGTTCCATCAGTTCCATGAGCTTTGGGTGGCCGCGGGGCCTTTTAGCATCCTCGGTTCTGTCCTCGTGGCTCTTATTGTGCTGCTTTTCGCCTGGTTGGCTTTAAAGGATTGTCCGTTCGGCTGGGTCGAGGCCCGTGCGCGTGCGGGACGCGGGTTCGTCAACGTGTCCCACCGGTTCGAATCCGAGTGTTCGGTCGTGGATGTGTTGTCCTATCGTGTCCATCGGGGGAAACTCATCGTGCATTACCGTGTGACGAACCGGTCCGACGAGTTTTGTGGTTTCGGCGCCAACCAGTTGCGTGCCTTCCAGCATGGCATCGCCATCGACCGGTCAGGACCCGAGGCCGATTATCTGCGGGGTTGGGAACGGAATGTGACGTTGCTTCCCGGCGCCAGTGTGACGTTGAACCAGATGTTCCTCCTATGTGACAAGTCGCCAGTCACCGTGGTGGCGAATTATTGCGAGTATTCGGATGTCGGACCGTTAGTCCTGCCAGTCTCCAACGTGAAGGCTGATAAATGATGAAGGACGGGAGTATGAAAAATCGTGAGACGTCCGATGGAAATGGAACCTCATGGAATGCTTCGGATGGTGAGAACGCCTATTATGCGCGTGTTCTTGCCGAGGTTGAGCGTTTGCAACCGGTCGGGGCCGGTGACGGGATACTGGTATTGAATCTCATGTATCCCTGTTTCGAGACTGGAGCCCGGATCGGCATGGGCCTGTCGGTGCGTTCCGGCAAAGACGTGTTTCCCGTGGGATCGTGGAAGGTCGGCCGACCGTATACGAATCGGCATATCCACTGTCCGGTACGTACGGCTGGCCGTAGGGTTTCCCGTTGCGGTCTTCCTTTGGTGGCTCCTTTTGGCATGCTTGATGGGATCACGGGATTGATATGGACCGTGACGGTGGACTTCCCGTATGCTGACGGTTCGGATCGGCCTGTGCGTAGGAGCCTCATATTCGACCGGCAACTTCGTGTCATGCTTTCGCCGGAACGACCACATGGCAGTCTGATGGCGGAATGGTCGTGTATGGGACAACCGGATCTCACGTTGAAAGTGAACGGAATCAAACGGGCCTTGTCTCAGATTGTCGAAATCGATGGATGCGCCGGCATGCCGGGCGTGTTCGTTTGCCGATCCGAGGGATGAACGACGGGAATGGAAAAAAGGGGAACGGTCCGCGACTTGGAATCGTCACGAACCGTTCCCCTTCCGTATTACGCGGCCTGCAGGCGGTGCTCTTCGTGATGCGCGCGAGCATCCTGGATGATGAGGGCCTTCAGATACTTGCTTTTGTTGTTGAAACCATCACGTATCGCCGCATGTTCTATATAGGAGCTCCATGAGGCCGGGACGCGGAAGCGTTCCTGCACGCTCTTCTCTCGTTTCTCGTCGGCTGTTGGCCGACCCGGTCCGGCCAGCGCGGCAAGAATCGCAGTGGCGTCGGAGTCCTCGGCCATGAGCGAGGTCATCAGCTCGGACGCCTGATCACCCGTGAGCTGCGCGGCTGGAGCCGTAGCGGGGGCGGGCTCGTTCTCGTCCGCCATTCGTTCGTAGATGTCGGTCATTTTCTTTGCCTCCATTTTATCCAGTAGGTACGCCATTTGTCGGTCAGATGCTCGACGTGGAACACGAGCATGTCACGTCCCTGCGGTCGGGCGAGCACTTCTATCAGGTCATCGTCCCACGCGCCGGGATGACGTAGGCATATGACGAGGGCCACCATGTTGCCGGATGTTCCGGGCGGGATGGCCGGGTCGGCTGGGTCGATGAGCGCGATCCATTCCGGATGCGCCATGGCCTTGCGTATCCCGTCCTCGTCGAGTCGGTCCTCCTTGAAGTGCTTGTAGGCCGATTTGGGGTCGAAGATGATCATGGAATTAATTGTACCACAATTGTTTGGCTGTGATTACGCTGTTTTCCTATCGCGGGCCGTCGTCTTGCCATTGGCTATCCGTCCCCTGCAGCCTCAGGATGGTTGGCGGGGATGGACTGGAACGCTTCGGGAGCTGTGCCCTATTGGCGACAATCCCCGGTGACGCGCGTGAAAAAGCGGAATGATTCCTAAAAGACAAGGAGCTGGATCATGACAGAGGATGTCGACAAGGTGGAGCGTGCGCGTCTGGCGCGCAAGGCGATCATCGACCATATGGATTGCGACGACTGCACGGAGGATTACGTGTTCCTTCTGCAGCAGGGTGGCCGTGAGTTCGGCATGGGGCTGACCACGGTGCTTTCCATGCTCGCGTTCGCCGAACATGAGGGCGCGGTGCCACCCCTCTCGACGGAATGGTGGATAAAAGTCAGCAGGAGGTATCAGTGAGTTTGGTCCTGACCGATGATAGGCGAATCGTCCTACGATTGGAACCGATATCGGTTCCGGTTAGTGGAGGTTCGCCATGGATGTTTTCAGAACAGGTCGAAGAGGACGCGTTGTGCCGTTGACGGAAGAAAATTATCGGCGGGAAACGAACCGGAAAGCACCGTTCGTGCAGATGCGGGGCGGACATCCCTCGTATTTCGCGGTATGTCCGGCGTGCGGCAATCCGATCCTGATCTGCAACCTGTTCAAAAGGACTGACGGAAGCCGGTCGGCCAATCCGTATGGCCGGCATTACTCGGCGTCGGTTCCTGGAGTCGCGGACTATGACGAGACCGCGTACATGTTCTGTCCGCTGTCCAGGAACCATTCGGATCCCGGTGACGCGCGCCGGACTCCGACGGATAAGGCCGGACGGGAACTGTACGCTCTGATGCGCGACCAATTCGACCGGTATGTTTACATCTGGGAGAAGACCACGGGCCTGCATGTGGGACGTGGCTACGCTCGGGAACTGCTGTCCATGTGGCGTGCCGATGAGGGATGGCGGTATTATCGCGCCTCCTATTTCAACCAGTCGTTCATGCTTTTCTACGCCGCGCCCGCCCAGAACCTGGTGGGACGGTACTTGCTGGTGGATGGCCCATTGCACTGTTATCTGAAAAAGCTGCGGATCAAAAGCATTCGTTTCACTCCGACCAGGATGGATGGTTATGTCCGTGTCGATAGAGCGGAGGGCCATGGTTTCGTCGATTTGTCTTTCCTTATCCACGATCAGAGGCCTGTCATGCGCGGCGAGCATTGCGTGGAAACCTATCGGCTGTCCGTATGCTTGGGTGACGTCCGGTTCGAACCTGATCTGAACCTGGTCTTGGATACCGGTTTCCTTGACAGTCTCATGGCGAAGGACGATTCACATAGGAACCGAACGTTGTTGGACGTGTCCGCCGACGTGTTGGATTAGAAACCCGTATCGGCTGTTATCGGTCGGCCGTCATGTGGGATGGTTGACGGAAACGTCCGGGCTTCTCCCTCCTCCCCTTGAGGGAGCGTCCGGCGTTCCCGTCCGGCCTACGCTTCAAGGCTGGTGAGCGATCCCGTCCGGATGGGTTCTACCCCTTCCCATCCGACATTCGACGGGAGCCGTCCGCCGGACCGTTTTCTGTCCCGTTTCTTTTTGTCTATCTTCTCGACGGGAGGTCCGGCGGGCGGCCTTCTCATTTTTCTTCAGGAGGTTTCCCATGATTGACGACGACGGTTACGACGGCATACGGTCGCATGGAGTGGACCCGGATTGGAATCCGTTCTCCACGCCACGTGACGACGATCCGGACGATATCGGCTGGGATGACGGCAGCGAGACGCCTCATGCCAACCCGTCGCGCATGTCAAGGAAGGGCGTGGCCGTCCTCACCGCATGCACGCTCGTCATCGCGGTCGCGGGCATCGGCATGGTCATCACGGAATCACGGTTGAGCGTGCGCCACGACCAGCTCGTCTCGGAATGTTCGGACGCGGTGGCGTCCATGAACCGGAATCGTGAACGGTTGGAAGGACTCGTGGCCGTGGACCTCAACATCGACGGGTCCGTTCTGGATGGGAAAAGGGCCGGACGATACGAATCGTTACGGACCATACGACGCGCTCCATCCATCCAATGCGACGCGACTCTGAGGAACAGGCAACTCGAATCGAACACAGTGAAGGCGAGGAAACAGGCGTCCGCATACGTGGAACAGTCCAAACGGGTGGCCGCGTTCCGGAAGGAGTACGACAAGACCCGATCCGAGAAGTCACGGCGTGACGACATGACGCGACTATCCAGCGACCTGCGTGCCGCGAGGGACCTGCTCGACCGGACGGCCGGCATGGAACTGTCCGTCCCGTACCTGCGGTCCAGGCTCGCGGACACGGTCGAACAGGCGGAACCGTTCGACGGGGCCGACGATGCGGACCAGCGGCGAGTGTCGGCCTTGGCGGACACGTTGGAGGACCTGATGAATCAGGTACGAGAAAACGCCGGACTATGAGACAAGGGACGTGGCTGGCCAATGCGGGCGGATATGCCGGTCATGGGGCGGCTCCATTAGAATGGGCATCATGATCGACATCCAAGATTTTGAATCATGCGAGACTTCCGGACAGTTCTACGGCGGGAACGCCGGACGGAAGATCGGACTCGTCTGGAGGGCCGGCGACTGGTTGGTGAAATTCCCCGGAACGACCAGGAACCTTCAGGGCAGCGTTCCTTCGTATACGACCGCGCCGGTGTCCGAATGGCTGGGATCCCACGTGTATGCCGCTCTTGGCATACCGGTTCATGAAACGGTGCTGGGAATCCGTGATGGGCGTATCGTCTGCGCCTGCAGGGACTTCACCTTCCCGGATTCCAGACTTGTCAATTTCCATGATCTGAAGAACTCGCTTTCCGATGACGAGCCAGGATTCACTGAGGACGCGTCCACCGGTTCCGGAGTGGTGCTCGCCGACGTACGGTCGGCGATTCACCGCATCCCGGTTCTTCGCTCGATCGATGGAGTGTCCGACCGGTTCTGGGACATGTTCGTGGTGGACGCGTTCATCCGCAACATAGACCGGAACAACACGAATTGGGGCGTGCTCAGGAATCCACGCGGGGAGTTCTCCCTCGCGCCGGTCTACGACAATGGCAACTCGTTCAACAACAAAAGAACCGACTCGGGAATCGAACGCCGTCTCGCCAACCCGGATCTCATTCGCCAAGACGCGTTGGACGTCCGCTCCTGCTACGTGACGGATAGGGGAAAACCCATCGCCCCATTGAAATACCTCGCATCAGGACAGGACGAGGAATGCACCAAGGCGTTGGATCGCTTCATGGAAAGATACGATCCACGTTCCTTCCATGATCTGCTTGCCTCCATACCGTCCATGTCGCATGGTCTCACCGTCGTGCCTGATGGTTTCCACGAATACCATCGCAGGGTCTGCGACTATCGGTACGAGCACGCGTTCATGGAGGCATGGCGCGACCTGCATCCAACTGTGGGTGTCCCGTCCAGTCCGGAAGCATCCGTCCCCGAGCCTCTTCCTGATCCCGATCCCTCCGTCTTACCCTCATCTTCTGTTCCGACGTGTTTCGACGGTCCGGGAATGTGACGCGTCCGTCTCGATATCAACGGTCAAGGAACGTGGAACGGACAACCGGACCATCGAAAGCGTATCCTGAAAAGTCGCCTGAAGGTTCCGGACTGGGAGAGGATGACGGGCAATGAGCTGGGCGGACCTGTTGAAAAGCATCGTATGCGTTCTGAACCTCATCGCATGCGTGCGGTTGACCGGACCATATCTGATTCCGAAACGGTCCGACCGTGAATGGTCGGAAGCGCGACGTCGTACCGACCTGTACTGTCGTCTGGCCGGCTGGATAGGCGTGTTCGCCTACTCGTACGGACTGGGTCACGGGCTCATGCATGCACGGGACGGATGGACCGGCATGGCATCCGGCGTGGAAGTGATCCTCCTGCTGGTCCAAATCCTGAATCTCGCCATCTGGACGTATCTGCTCGTTCGCTCGCATGGCAGGAGCCTGTAGCCTCTTCCCTGTGCGATATCAACAAGGGGTTATGTGGGTAATATGAATCACATACGTAGTCGAGAAGGAGTCGTCATGGACGAGAAAGACGGCATGACACCGGACACCATCCCGCAGTCCACGCCCGTGGACGGGACCGTTCCGGCCGGAAGGAAGAACCGCAGGCCGGTCGTCATCGGCGTGGCCGCCGTCGCGGCCGTCGCGCTGGTCGCGGGTGGCGTGTGCGGATACAGGGCGTACGAGAACCATCGGGTGTCGGTGGCGCGCCAGGCGTGCCAGTCGGCTGTCACGGATCTGGGTAAGACGGTGAAGTCGTATAAGGCGCTGCTCGGCGCGGACGCCACGACGGCCGCGTTGAAGACCGACGTGAAGGCCGTGAAGGACGCGAAGACCCTTGACGCGCTCAAACGGGCCGTTGGGGCGGAGACGCCCGCCATGGTCAAGTGCGACGCGTCCGACAAGACCGGTCTGGACGAGGCCACCGCCAAGGCGGACAAGACGGCCAGGAGCGTGAAGGCGGATGCGAAGACGCTGCAGGCCGCGGTCAGGGCGGTCGAATCGTCGAAGCTCGACAAGACGGTGGACGATGCGGACGGACTGTACAAGGCGACGGAAGGCAAGGTCCAGGACGATAAGACCCGTGACGCGTTGAAGCAGGCCATCGCCAAGCGCGACGCCGACGCAATCGCCAAGGCCGTCAAGGCCGTGAACGATTCGAAGACGGCGAAGGACCAGGCCGACGCCGAGGCCACCGCGAAGGCGCAGGCCGAACAGGAGGCCGCAGCCCAGGCGGCCGCCGCACAGCAGGCCCAACAGCAGGCGCAACGCTCGTACTCGTACGGTTCGTATCCGTCCGGCGGCTGGTCCGGTTCCGCCGGTGGACGGTCCTATTCCGGCGGATCGTATTCAGGCGGTTCTCAGGGAGGCTATTCCTCAAACGCGGGATCCTCGTCCTCGTCTTCTGCCTCTGACAACATCCACTACGACTGGGAAGACAATACTGGGGATCAATACAATTGCCAGCCGGATAAATTCTGTCCGCTTGGATGATTCATTTTTCCCTTGTCCTTTCCGCAGGCCCCGTCCAACAATGGACGGGGCCGTTTTCGTCCGCACGGCATACCACCCCGAACCAATATTGCCCCTTATCGAGGCGTGCGCGCGTGGAACGGATTGGATGGGCCGGTCCCCGTGAGGGGAACCGCGCAGGGAACGTGCGTTCCCGCCGTCCCGTCCCGCCCGCACGGCGGGACGTTCTGCAAGCAGAATCTCTGAAAGGAGACGGAACATTGGGTTCCAACAAGAACAAGAAATGGGGCAAGGCCACGATAGCCGGCCTGGTCGCCGCGGCCACGCTGGCGTCCCCGGTCGTCGGCGCGTTCGCCGCCGACGGTGGCGGCGGCTCCGGTGACGGCACGGGCACGGGCGACGGCTCCGCCGGCGGCACCGGCAAGATCACATGGGTGTACAAGGACTCCTTCGGCTCCCCGACCCGCGAGAATGTGAAATCCGCCATGGGATCCGTCGGCGTGAAGTCGATGGACGGCAGCGAGTCCAACAGCGCCATCGACGAGGCCGTGAACGACGCGAACGCCGAATGCGTGGCCCGTTCGAAGGCTTCGGGCAACCAGAATCCGACCTGCCGCCTCGTGTCCGTGGGCTTCGTGCACACGCCCGGCGCGAACGGCGACTGGTACACGGGCGCCAACGGCACCTTCGACGCCGCAAAATGGAAGGCCGCATACAACGCCTCCGGCATTCCGAACAACACTTATTCCTATCAGGGAGCCAACTACACGACCCGTTCGTTCTTCTCTGATGGACAGACTTCCATCAACAGTCTCGCGGCCCGTGAGATGAGCAAGGCCCCACGCGCCGTCGTCGCCATCGTCCTCGACCAGGACGAGCCGCCGGTCGACTATGATCTGACCGTCAGCACGCAGGCGGGTGGCCTGTTCACCCAGGCCGGCGCGACCGGCGACGTTTCCGACGCGATCACCACCAGCCGTGGCGGCAGCACGATCTCCGAGGACGTGACGGGCACCGTCACGCTGCATTGGACCGGTCTGGACGGCACGACCCGTACCGCGTCCAAGCAGTTCACCCAGAACAACAACACGACCAAAAGCGTCTCGTTCGGCTATAGGGACGTGGACAAGTCTTGGAAGGCATGGCCGGCCGGCTCCTACTACTATGATGTGACCGTCGGCAAGCAGGGCCATATGAAGGCCGCGGCCAGCCATATGGGCGCTCAGGACGCGAAGGAATCCTGGAAGCCGGTCTCGCCGCCGCCGTCGAAGAAGCTCACCAACATGGCGGGCCAGCAGGTCACCGCCGAGGCCCAGCAGATCGCTTCCGGCAGCCTGTATACGGCGCACATCACCGCCCAGTCGAACGCGTCCGAGCATTTCTGGCTGTACGACACGATCGACGTGACCGGCCAGAAGGTCCTGATCGGCGGCACCGACAAGGACGACTATTCGAAGATCACCGTGACCGACCAGGACGGCAACACCGTCAAGGCCGACATCACGGTGGACGATTCCCATGCGGGCAAACGCGTCGTCAAGGCGCACGTGCTGAACCCGGTCTCCGGACAATACACGTTGAACGTGCCCCAGTCCGCGACCCCGACCGGCACGGACTACACCATCCCGGACGACAGCCAGGCCTGCTGGACCGGCGACGAATACGGCAATGCGGATAAGAGCCACTGCCAGACCGGCAACAGCGAACAGGTCGGCAAGGTCACTCCGAAGCCCGACAAGGTGTGGGTGTTGGACTCCAACGGCGCCCTGACGGCCGCCGATCCGCAGCATACGAACGACAAGGGCAGCGACAACCGCACGTTCGTGACCGGCGACGCGATCGGCGCCGTGGTCAACGGCCGTATCCCCGCGCACCTGCTCAACCCGTTCACCTCCTACGCGATCACCGATGATTGGACCGCTTCGGCCCAGTGGATCGACTGGAACCACAAGGACCAGGTCAAGGTGTATGTGGATGGTGCGGACGTGACCGACCAGTTCGACATCACGGTCGACACCGCGAAGCACACGACCACCGCGACCGCGAAGCGGTCGTTCCTCACGAAGACCGCGTTCGGCACCAAGGACCGCAAGGTCAAACTGTACATCGGCGGATACGTGAAGCAGACGCCGAACGCGCAGGCCGCGGCCGACCAGAGGAAGCTGACCAACAAGGCCTCCGAGAAGTGGAACAACGAATCCCAGCCGACCAACGAACCGCCGGTCTACGTGCGCAACCCGAAGCCCGACAAGGTGTGGAGCGCCGACCAGGGCCAGGCCGCCACGGCCGAGGACACGGCGTGGAGCAACAAGGTCAACGCGGACACGCACACGTTCGTCCAGCGGGATGATTTCGGCGTGACCGTCAACGGCCTGCTGCCGAAGAACCTCGCCAGGAAGATGAGCGCCTACGAATTGGGCGATGATTTCTCCAAGAGCGCGAGGAACATCGACCTGGACTCCGCGTCGGTGACCGTCACCATCGACGGCAAGGACGCGAACAGCCTGTTCGACGTGCACAAGCAGGATGGCAGGGTGTGGATCACCGCGAAACAACCGCTGCTCGACACGACCTACAACCAGGCGGCGGACCGCAAGGTCCGCATGACCATCAAGGGCGCGTTCACCAAGGGCGTGCTCAAGGCCGGCCAGAAGGTCCAGCTCACCAACGGCGATTGGGAGAAATGGAACCAGCAGACCGTGCCCGGCAACGAGCCGCCCGTCAGGGAGTGGAGCCCGAACCCGGACAAGAGCTGGATCAAGCTCGGCGATGACGGCACCTGGCAGGCCGTGGTCGATCCGGACGAGACGAACAAGACCGGAGCGGACACCCAGAAGTTCCTCGACGGCGACCAGGTCGCGTCCGTGGTCAACGGCGTCATCGCGTCCGATCTCGTCAAGGTCACCGACATCAAGCTGACCGACGATTACGCCAAGGCCGACTACATCTGGGATCTCACGTCCGACAAGTCGAAGATCCGCGTGTACGAGGCCGACGCCACGACCGACGCGGCATCCTCCGTCGCGGACATCGCGAACAAGGGCCGTGACGTGACCGACCAGTTCGACATCACCGTCCAGGGCACCAAGGTCACCGCGACCGCGAAGCCGGAGTACCGTGCCGCGCAGGCCGGATTGAAGAATCCGAAGCAGATCAGCCTGCTCCTGCCTGGCGTGGTGAACTTCGCCAACGGCAAGGGCGCGGCCCAGGTCCGCAAGGACTTCAGGAAGGCCGCGGGCGACGAGCTCACGTTCTGCGAGAACCCCGACGGCTCCAAGCTGACCAACTCGGGTTCCGAGAAGGTCAACAACGAGTCCCAGCCGACCAACGAACCGCACATCTGCGGCTACGTCCCACCGGTCAAGAAGAAGGTCATCGCCGAAGGCAGCCAGGGCGGCGCGAACAACGACGCCGACGACAAGGTCGTGTATCCGGGCCAGAAGGTCGAATACCGTCTCACCACGCAGCCGAAACTGCCCGCCGACCTCGGATACCGGATCGTGTCCATCCAGGACACCGACGTGTACGACCAGTACCTCGAACCCGACCCGCAGACCCTTGAGATCACCGACCTCGCCACCGGCGGACAGCTGACCACCAGCGACCCGCAGATGGGCGTCGAAGGCGACTACACGGTCGCATGGGACGCCGCGGCGCACAAGTTCACCATCACGTACTCGAACAAGTACGTGGCCGAACATTGGAAGGCCGGCACGAACCCGCAGGTGCAGGTCCGTTTCGAAGGCACCGTCGCGAAGAACGCTCCCGTCGACCGCAAAGTGGCCAACCAGTGGGCGCTCACGCTGAACAACATGATCACCCCGTCGAACATCGTCGACAACCTGCCGCCGGTCCACAACCCCTCCAAGAAGGACAACCAGTCCAAGGAGCAGGGCGATCCGACGGTCAGCATCGACGGGAAGACCATGCTGCTGGGCGATACCGGCAACTATCTGGTCACCCTCGACCTGAAGCAGGCCGACAACGCGTACCGCGTGTGGAAGGCCGGCATCACCGACGATTTCGATGACGGGTACGTCGCCATCGACGAATCCAAGATCGAGGTGCTCGACCAGTCCGGCAAGGACGTGACCGGAAAGTTCAACATCCAGATCAAGGACGGCGTCGCATACGTGTACGCGAAGACCGTGGACACGTGGATCCCGAAGAAGGGCGTCACCGTCAAGGGCGACCCCCAGCCGAAGGACCTCGCCAAGTATTCGACCAACGGCAAGCATGATCCGCTCAACGATCCGGCCATCGACCAGAACCTCCTCGGCCAGACCTACCAGGTCGTCATGCCGTACAAGGTCGTCAAGGTCAAGGATGGGTACACGGTCAGGAACAAGGCCATCCAGGTCACCAACGACACGACCGTGGAGACCAACGAGGTGTCCAACCCGCTCAAGCCCGTCAACCCGGCCAAGGACGTGACCGTCAAGGTCGGCAGCGAAAGCATCGACGGCAGAAGCGTGTACAAGGACCGCACCTTCCTCTACCAGCTCGACAGCTCCGTCATCCCGGCCGACCGCGCCTACCCGCAGGTCAGCCAGTGGAGGATCGTGGATCCGCTGAACACCGAGTTCGACCAGTACACGGGCCAGTGGGCCGTGTACGCGACCCGCGACCTGTACAGGGACGGCAAGGTGCTCGCCGCCAAGGGCGACAAGCTCGCCGGCAACGGCTTCGACAGCTCGAAGCTCGGCGGTGAACTGTTCACCGCCACGGCCGACGCCAACGGCCAGGTCACCGTCGAGGCGACCGAAGCGTACCGTGCCCTCGTGTCCGCGGACAATACGCATGAGGCCGGCTGGCGCGCGTACATCCAGTGCAAGCGCCTGAAGGTGTCCGAACGCGTCGAGAACCAGTTCACCGAGATCTTCAACGACAAGGAGTTCCAGTCCAACATCGTATGGACCCGCACTCCGGACATGACCCCGTCGATCCACATCGAGAAGTACGACGTGGCCTCCGGCGAACAGGCCGGCGACCGCGACGACGTCAAGGACGCGTTGAAGATGGCCGGAGACAGCCAGCAGATCGCGTTCAAGATCACCAACACGTCCAAGACGGACTCCTCGACCGGTGAGGGCGCCTGGTATCTCGCCAAGGACCTCAAGATGGTCGACAGGACCATCGCCGGCGAAGGCGACGTCACGGACCTGAAGTATCCGGACGATTGGGACACCCTCGTGCTCAAGCCCGGCGAGTCCACCATCATCACCGGCACGTTGAAGGGCGTCGAGCAGGGCGGCAAGCACACCGACCGTGTGAAGGTCACCGGCACGCCGCTCGTCGAATGCCCCGTCACCGACCAGTTCGGCGGCCAGCGGCCCACCGACGGCAACCAGACCGGCGACGAGAAGTCCGACGCCGGCACGAAGGTCGACGGCGACGCGTCCGACACGACAGGCCTCAAGCAGGTCAAGGTCGGCGACAAGACCCTATGCGAGGACACCACCGTGGACTCGAACACCGACGACTGGAGCGGCTACCGCGAGGATCTCGCCAAGACCGGCATGGCCATCGGCGGCGTCCTGCTGTCCCTCATCGCCTTCGGCGGTGTCGGCGTGACCCTCTTGGGCGCACGTCGCAGGACCTCGACCGTCAAGCACGGCGTGCATGCCGCCAAATGATCCGATGACCGTTCGGATCCGCCATACGGCATGAGTGACGCCACGGGCGGGATGTTGGAGAATCCTCCAACATCCCGCCCTTTTCCTTTCCCGGACCGTGGATGCCGTACAAGGCCGGCATGGCTCGTCCGAAAGAACGGCCCACGCCCCCATCCATCTTATTGGGGTGCCACCCGTTCGAATATCTGCGCTCATACGGCCATGTGCACGTGGGAATGGTTGAGAGATCCGGCAACCGGCCGGCGATCCGAAAGCGGACGCCGACGATACCGGACTTCCACGGCAGCGTGAGCCGTCCGTGCAGAAAACAGAAGAATCCCTATCAAAGGAGACATCCAGTATGGATATGAAGAAGATCTCAGCCGCGTGCGCGACCGCCGCCGCGTTGGCCGCGTTGTGCGTCCCGGGCTCGGCGTTCGCGGCCGACGGCACACTCACCCTGGTCGCGGGCGACGGCAGCACCCTCGCCGGACACAGCTTCGCCGCGTACAAGGTCGCCGGATACAACGACGTCGTCAAGGACGGCGCGAACGTGAAGAGCGTGAGCGCCTCATCCCCGGACGCCACGACCGACGCGTGGGTCAAGGCCGCGTTGAACAAGAACGGCGTGACCTACAACACGTCCGAAGGCCGCAACGCCGCCGAACAGCTCCTGCGGTTGAAGACCAATTCGGACACGCTGCGCAAGGTCGCCGGCACCCTGCAGTCCACCGCCGCGTCCAGCAAGGTGGCGGCCGTGAAGACCAACCAGACCTCCGCCACGGGCAGTCTGAACCTGACCCTGCCGGAAGGCTACTACCTGGTCGTCGACGCCCAGGGAATCCCGATCCTCGTGTCCACCACCATCGGAGGCGCGACCAGAATGAGCAACGGACAGGTCCTCGGTTCCACCCAGATCAAGACCAACGTCACCAAGATCGACAAGAAGATCAAGAGCGTGGACGGCACGTGGAAGGACTCCGCGGCCGCGACCAACGGCGAGACCCGCGACTTCAAGGCCACGTTCACCGTGCCGAACAAACTGGCCGTGGACACCATCACCCTCGAGGACCACATGACCGGCATCACCTACATCGACGGCTCCTTCCACGCGACCACGTCGTCCGGCACGGACGTGACCAACCAGTTCGGCACCATCGGCAAGGACAAGATCACCGCCGCGGCCGGCAAGACCCAGACCGACGGCACCGGCTTCAAGGTCACGAGCCTGCAAAGCCTCGTGGACACCTACCAGGGCAAGCAGGTGACCGTGACCTACCAGGGCAAGGTCGTCAACGCGTCCAAGGCCAACAAGGCCATCAACCAGATCATCCTCACGTCGAACTGGCTGCCGTCCGTCATCCCGCCGAACGTGCCGACCCCGGGGCCGGGCACCGATGAGACCCCGGTCCCGACCTACGACGTGAACCTGAAGAAGATCAGCGCCGCGGACGGCAACAGGACCATCCAGGGCGCGAAGTTCAAGCTCCACAACGACAGCCTGAACCAGTGGTATGTGTGGAACACGAGCTCGAACCAGTGGACGTTCACCACGGACGAGTCCAAGGCGACCGAATTCTCCACGAACGCGTCCGGCGTGATCAACTTCACCCGTCTGGGCGCCGGCACGTACACCGTGAAGGAAACCCAGGTGCCGACCGGCTACTTCAGCTTCGTCAAGCCGAGCTTCACCCTCAAGATCACCGACGACGGCCACGTGACCATCACCGGCAAGGACCAGCCGGGACTCACCGGCAAGGTCACCAACGCCGACGGCAAGGCCACCACACCGACCGCCGTGGTGAAGAACATCGACAACATCACCCAGCTGCCGCAGACCGGCGCGACCACCATGGCCGTCATGCTGGTCGGCGCGTTCGCGATCATCCTCGTGGCCACCGCGTCCGGCTTCGCCGCCTACCGAGTCCGCCACGAGAACCTGGGCGACGGTCCGGCCATCGCCTGATTTTTCCGAATCGTCCCCGGCCTCGAAAGCGAAGGTCCGGGAATCCAGGAGCCGGGATCGTGCGGCCTTTTCTCCTGTCAGCCGCACGATCCCGGCCCTCTTCCAAAAAATACGGAACTCACATATGAATCACAAAGGATGAGGGAAAATGGGATTCCTTACAAGACTTCTCGCCGGTCTCACGGCGGCCGCGGCGTTAGGCACCGGCCTGGCCGGCACCGCCAACGCGGTGGACACGAACGGCGCGGCCGGGACCACGAAAAGCGTCGTGAAGCTCACGGCCGATGACACGAACAACCTGCCGGACCATATCGTCAACGGCAGCTTCGACTATCCATCCGTACCGTCGTGGACGGGCTTGGCGGGGTCGAGTTCGAACAAATTCAACAAGGGCAAGCGGTTCGCCACCATCAACCCCGGTACCGGCAAATACGGTTCGGGATGCGCCATGTCCACCACAGGCAGGGCCATTCCCAATTGGAACAGGTCGAGTTTCGCCTGGAGCTCCACCCAGGGAGACACGCATTATTCCGGCGGTATGAGCTGCGAGGCCGGCAATGTGGAACTCAATTACGATTCCGTCCACCACAACCAGTTCGCCGAACTGACCGCCGACCAGCAGGGCACCGCGATCTACCAGGATGTGAAGGTCACGCCGGGCACCATGATGAAATGGAGTCTGAAGCATTCCAGCGCGACCAGCGCCTACGTGGACAAGATGCAGGTCATGATCGGCGAACCATACAAGGAGACCGTGCAGGAGGCCACCCGCATCGCGTCCGAGAACGGCAACAAGGTCGGCAAGAAGATGACCACCATCTCAACCCCGACCACGTCCGACCGCGCGGACAACAAGAAGTGGGATACGTACTCCGGCACGTATCTCGTGCCCGACGGGGTCACCACGGTACGTTTCACCTTCAAATCCGTCGCGTCCGCGGAATGGTATTCCGGCAATGATCTTGACGATATCGAATTCTCCCGTTCCTACAAGTTGACTTATGACAAGAACTCTTCGGATGCCGCCGGCGAGGTCCCGTCGAATCAGCGCGGCAAGGAGAACACCGTCCAGCCCGCCGCATCGAAGACCAATGGAACCGTGAAGACCGTCGCGGACGAGAACGTCCGGTACGGTTCCCTCGCTAATGGCGATTTCTCTTACCCTTCGTTCTCCGACATTCAGAAGAACGAGCAGGGCGGCGATGCCGATCTGCGCACGTTCCTCAAATCGGATGACGGCACGCTTTGGTACAACATGTCCGCCACCGATCTTTCCAAGTACGGAAAGATCGGGCAGATCCCCGGTTTCGACTCTTCCAGGTTCGCATGGTCCAGTACCGAGAACGGTTCAAGGGTCGAATTGCAGCAGGACCGCAACACCAAGAACACGTATGCGGAGATCGTCGCCCAACAGGACAACACCAGCATCTACCAGAACGTGTCCACCGGCAACGGCGGCGTGCTGTACAAGATCCGGCTCAAGCACGCCAGCCGCCAATCCTCCCATGCCGACAGGATGCAGGTCCTCGTGGGATCCGACACGGACCATGCGACGCCTGTGGAGATGACCCGCGTCACCTCTAACGGCCATGGCGACAAGGTGGGCGGGAAGTCCACGATCATCACCACAAAGGTATCCAACACCGATCCCCGCGATCATGGCGCACAATGGGAGACGTACGAAGGCTATTACCAGGTGCCCGAAGGACAGAAGAACACGGTATTCATGTTCAAGAGCCTCGAAGGGTTCAAAGAGGTTGAGACCCTGCCCGGCAACAACGTCGGCAATCTCGTGGACGACATCGAGTTCTCCCGCTCTTACAAGTTGACCTATGACGCGAACTCTTCGGACGCTTCAGGCCAGGTTCCGTCGAACCAGCGCGGCAGGGAGAACACCACCCAGCCCGCCAAGGACAAGACCTCCGGCACTGTGAGACTCGCGTCTGACGACGATGTGGTGGAATACGCCGCCAACGGCCTGCCGGACCACCTCGTCAACGGCGACTTCAAGACGAACTACCGCGACCAGTGGGCGGACAGCTTCGACAACTGGACCAGCATCGACCCGAACACGGGCAAGACGCTCCACGCCACCAACACGAACCAGGGCAGCACATGGAAGTGGACCAGCATCAACGGATGGAACCGCAGCCAGTTCGGCTGGACCAGCACGCAGAAGGCCGGCAGCAGCATCCAGCAGAAGGCCAACGCGGTTGAACTCCAGTACGACGACGCCGCCGACAACGTGTACGCGGAACTGTGCGCCTACGAGGCCGGCACCGCCATCTACCAGGACATCAAGACCGTGCCCGGCACCCTGTACAAGGTGAGACTGCGGCACGCCAGCCTGAACCAGAACTACCTCGACAAGATGCAGGTCCTGATCGGCGCGCCCGGCCATGAGACGCCCGTGGAGATGACCCGCACCACCGTCAACGGGCACGGCGACAAGCTCAACGAGAAGTCCACCACCATCGCCACCAAGGTCACGAACGGCAACAACCGTCACCACGAGAGCCAGTGGGAGACGTACGAGGGCACCTACCTGATCCCCGACGGCCAGGTCACGACCCGCTTCACGTTCAAGAGCATCGACGCCAAGCAGCTCGACAGGGGCAACGTGCTCGACGACATCGTGTTCGACAAGGCGTACAGGCTCTCTTACGACAAGAACGCGACCGACGCCAACGGCAGTGTGCCCTCCGATGAGACCGCCGGCACCGTCAAGCAGGCCAAAGCCAGTACCACGGGAACCCTGCGCCTCGCGTCTGACGACGATGTGGTGGAATACGCCGCCAACGGCCTGCCGAAGCAGCTCGTCAACAGCGACTTCGACCATGATTGGCGGAACATCGTCAGCCAGTCCAAAATGACCGACAAGTACAACTTCGCCAACATCGACCCGGCGCACGGCGACGTGGAGATCAGCGGCGGCCTCAACAGCAAGGGCGAGGCGTCCAAGCAGTGGGTCCACCTCAACGGGTTCGACGCGGCCAAGTTCGGCTGGAAGTCCAACCAGACCGACACCAGGGTCGACGGGCGCGGCGGCATCGTCGAGATCCAGCGCAGCCGCGCGAACGACAACATGTACGCGGAGATCACCGCATCGCAGGCCAACACGTACCTGTACCAGGACATCGACACCGCGCACAGCACGCCCACCGTGTACACCGTGAAACTCCGGTACGCGCACCGGAACGGCACCATCAACTCCAATGAGAAGATCCAGATCCTCGTCGGAGCGCCCGGCCACGAGCAGCCGGTGGAGATGACCCGCATCGCGTCCGACCGGGGCAACAGGCTGGGTGAGAAGTCCACCACGGTGAACGCTCCGAACACGGATGGCTGGCTGGGCTCGTGGGACACGTTCCAGGGTTCGGTCGTGGTTCCCGCCGGTCAGAACGTCAGCAGGTTCACGTTCAAGGCGCTCGGCTCCATCGACGGCATCTCCGGCAACCTGATCGACGACGTGCAGTTCAAGCTCGCCTACAAGCTCTCCTATGACAAGAACGCGAACGATGCGAGCGGCTCCGTCCCTTCCGACGAGACCGCGAACACCGTCAAGCAGGCCAAGGCCAAGGCCAAGACGACCGGCACTGTGAGGGCCGTGGCGGACAGGACCGCTTCCGGTCTGACGGTGCATGACTTGAAGAACGGTGAAATCGCCCCTGTGCAGTATGGCGATTTCAAGTTCTCCACGACCGATGGTTTCACCGCGGACCAGATCACCGACGTGAACGGCTTCACCGTCAAAACGAACTGGAATCCCACGGTGGAGAACCAAGCATACGGCGGCAGGAGTCTGGACACCATGTACCAGCCGAACAGGAATGGCGCGAGCCTGGTCCTGCACCATGTGGGACAGTGGCGCGACTCCTCCGGCACGCAACGGTGGCTCAATGCCAAGATCACCGTGAACAGCCAGAACCTCGGCTCCCTGGTGTACTACGAATCGCAGCACAAGTTCTTGGCGTCGTATGGCAAGTGGGACAGGCATACCTCGTCTCGTCCGTACATGGATGTGACCGTCGATTTCCTGCTGGATGACGGTTCCACGCCGCAGGGACTGCGTGGTGTGACCGGATTCACCGACCTTGACGGCGGCACCAGCGGATACAACGAGGGCGTCGAACTCGTCAGCGGCTTCGATGGCGCGTACGTGCGCTCCGACGCGCATCTCGCCCGGTTCGGCACGAACGGCTGGGCCGGCATCACGGATGAGAACGAGAACAATGCCGACGCGCATGGAATGAAGCATTACGTCGGCGCCACGTTCACCGGCCCGTCCTTCCGCGTCCGCTGGTCGGTCGCCTCGGGACAGGCCCGCGGGTCCGGCTTCCAGCCGGTCGATTCGACCATCGCCTACCGTCTCACCTACGACAAGAACGCGCAGGATGCCACCGGTTCCATCCCGTCCGACACGGCCGCTAACACCACTCGGCCCGCGAAATCGGAGACCGACGGCAAGGTGTCGGACCTCGTGCAGCGCACCACCACGCATGAGGACGGCAGCGTGACCGTGAGGACCATCGACACGAGCACGGACGTGGTGTCCGGATGCCAGGTCTACTATCCGGCCGGCCAGAGGATCACGTTGGCGACCATGGCGAAGGACGACGACTGCTGGGATTCCAGCATGCTGTCGCGTCCGGGCCACACCCAGCTGGGTTGGAACCAGGACCGGAACGCGACCCAGGCGCAGGCCGAGGTCACGATGGTCGAGGGCGGCATGACCGTGTACGCGGTGTGGGTCGGCAACCCGGTCCTCACCTACGACACGAACAAGCCATCCACCTGGTCGGGCCAGATGCCGTCCACCCCGGCGTCCGTATCCGTGGCTTACAACACGGCCGTGGCGGACGGGTCCGGCTGGCGGGCGGGCGACACGACGAAGATCCGCGGCTACAGGTTCCTCGGCTGGTACACGGGACCGCAGGACAATGCGGGCCTGTACGACTGGACCAGGCCGTTGACGGGCAGCGTGACCGTGTACGCGCACTGGCAGCGGTTGCAGGCCAACGTGATCTACAACGCGAACGGCGGCACCGGTTCGCATCCGAACACGACCGGCTGGCAGTATTCGGATGTGACCATTCCCGGTGACACGTCCAAGTCGTTCAAACACGACGGCCTGTACCGGTTCAAGCATTGGAACACCCAGCCGAACGACCAGGGCACCGTGTACACGGACGGGTCGCGGATCGCCCTGCAGGACAAGGACATCACCCTGTACGCGATCTGGGTGCCGTACCACGAGAACTTCGTGCCGACCGGCGGTATCGGCCTGCCGATCGCCATCGCGGGCGGCGTCCTGCTGCTCATGTTCGGCATCGGCTCGACCGTCATGCTCACCAGACGCATGAACGGACACGGCATGCCGGACGACGAGTGACCGGAACCCGGTGACGGAAGGGCCGGCGGACGGCCATCCACCAACTCCATTCGGACGTGGGCGGAATGGTCCGGACGCCGGCCCTTCCCGTTGCCCATCACCGTCGATATTCGTGGAACGGATCGTGGCAAAGGTATGGACGTTATGGATTGGGATTGGATCATCGAGGGCGAACGTGCTTCGGAGGGACGTCGCATGCGGCGCCTGCGCCGCATACGCGCACGGCATGCGAGACGCGTGTTCCGCGCGCTCATCGCCGTCACGGTCGTGTTCTGCCTGGCGGGCGTGGGCACGTTCGCTTGGCTTGGCGTGGAACAGGCCGGAGCGGCCCGCAGGGCGGCCGAATCGTCCGCCCTGGCCGCGAAGGACGACCATTCCGCCGAGAAGTACGCGCGCATGGTCGCCAAGGCCCGCGAGTACAACCGGAGGCTCGCCGCCACGCCGCATGTCATCGGAGAGACGTCCGGCAAGGACGGGACCATCGATGGTGATTTCGGGTTCAAATCGGACACGGAATACCAGAACCTGCTGGATTTCGGCGACGGGATCATGGCGACCATCGAGATCCCGTCCATCGGCGTGGACCTGCCCGTCCGCCACGGGGCCGACGCGTACGCGTTGGAGAACGGTGCGGGACACCTTCACGGCACCAGCCTGCCCGTCGGCGGGCAAAGCACCCACAGTGTGATCACCGGACATACGGGAGTGGCCGACAAGGCCCTGTTCACCCGGCTCACCGAATTGAGGAAGGGTGACGTGTTCTACGTGAGGGTCGCAGCCCAGACCCTCGCCTACAAGGTCGAACGCATCCGCAAGGTCGATCCGGACGATCTGCGCGACGTGCGCATCCAGCCGGGACGCGACCTGGTGACGCTGGTCACCTGCACTCCGATCTTCCTGAACACGTATCGGCTGCTCGTCACGGGCGAACGCGTGAGCATGCCGGACGACGCGCCCTATCCCGAGGACGCGCCCAGGACCACCGGCCGTGACGCGCGCCCGCTGCTCGTGTCCGGTGTGGCATTGCTCGCGGGCATGCCCGTGGCGATGGTCGAGTCCAGGCCACGCGTCCGCCCGTACGGACGCCACGGCATGAAACGGTAGACGCCCACACGCCGGCACCGCCTCATGCGGGGGTAGACTGGTGGGTATGCGCGCCATATGCCTCCGAGACCGCGACACGCCGATGGCGCCGATATCGGATTGGGGGCACGTGGAATGGTTGTCGGAAACGTCGCAGGGATGTTTCCATTGGAGCCACGACCCCGATACGGGGCATGGCATTGGAGGGAGAATTATGAACAAGAAGGCTTTCGCAACGGCCGTCGCATCCGTGGCCGTCGCGGGCACCATCGCCGCGCCGGCAATGGCCGACGAGACCGCGACCACCCCGGTCGAACAGGCCCAGCAGGCCGTCGAGCAGGCCCAGCAGGCCGTCGACCAGGCCGCGGCCCAGCCGACCACGCAGCCCCAGCAGGACCAGGTCGCCGCCGCCCAGCAGGCCGTCACGGACGCGAAGACCAGCCTCGACCAGGCCACGGCCGGCACCCAGCAGGCCCAGCAGCAGGTCCAGCAGGCCCAGACCGGCGTGCAGCAGGCCCAACAGAACGTGCAGCAGGCGCAACAGCAGGTCGAGACCACCATCAACAACGATCCGAACGTGGCCGCCGCCCAGACGGGCGTCAACCAGGCCCAGACCAACCTCGACAAGGCCCACGACAGCCTCACCGCCGCGAAGGACAAGGCCGACCAGAGCGCGAAGAACGCCGAGACCATCAAGAAGGCCATGAACGACAGCCAGTCCATCCGTGACGACGCCGCCAAGGCCAAGGAACAGGCCGACCAGGCCGTGAAGGACGCGCAGCGGAAGGTCGACTCGACCGACAAGACCAAGCTCGACCAGACCACCGCCGCGAAGCAGGACGCGCTCGGCAAAGCCCAGACGAAGGCCGACCAGGCATCCGCCGCCGCGCAGCAGGCCCAGCAGAAGGCCGACCAGGCGAAGAGCCTGCTCGACGAGGCCACCCGCATCGCGGGCGACGCGAACGATCCCGCCAAGATCCAGGAGGCGCAGGACAAGGCCAAGCAGGCCGACCAGGCCGTGAAGGACGCTAAGACCGCGCAGGCCCAGGCCACCGTCGCCGAGGCCACCGCGAAATCCGAGGCCGACAAGACCCGCACCCAGGCCGACCAGGCGAAGGCCGCGCTCGACAAGGCGAACGACATGAAGGACGCCGCCCAGGAGAAGGCCGACAAGACCTCCGCCGCCCTGGACAAGGCCGCCGACGCGAAGAACACGGACGCGAAGGCCGTGAAGGACGCCCAGGCCGCCAACGACAAGGCGCAGGCCGCGCTCGACAAGGCCGACCAGGCCGTGAAGGACGCGCAGGCGCAGGCCGACAGGACCAAGGACGAGTATGCGGCCGCGAAGGACGCGTACGACAAGGCGCATGCCGCCGCGGACGCCGCGAAGCAGGCCGCGGACGAGGCCGCGAAGGCGCAGGCCGAGGGCGCGGCCGGATGGTTCAAGACCAACAAGGCCGAACAGGCGTACAAGTATCTGACCGACGACAGCGTGTCCCAGTACTTGGAATACACGCACATCGGCGCGAAGGACGACGCGACCAGCCTCGACAACCTGCTCAAGGCCCTCGACATGATCGACGAATGCAACAAGCTGCGCGCCGACCATGGTCTGGAACCGTTGAAGGTGTCCGAGACCGCGATGGCGATGGCCATGGTCCAGGCCAACTACGCCGCCCAGCCCGGCCACGACAACCACAACTACCAGTACGACGCCGGCGAAAACCTCGCATGGGGCACCGCCGACTGGGATCCGTACGACGGCTGGTACACGGCCGAGAAGGAGACCTACGACGCGGCCGTGAAGTCCGGCGACTATCCGGACCTCGCCAAGCTGTCCCCGTACGACGTTTTCCTGAAGTACCCGGACCTGTACCAGCAGGTCGGCCACTACCTCAACATCGTCTCCACCGACTACGTCTCCACCGGCATGGCGTACAGCGGATACAGCACCGGCAGCTACGGCAACGGCGCGTCCTCGCAGGAATTCCTCAACGAATGGTTCCTCCACAGCTCCACCGACACAGTGTTCGATGCCAGCGTGTACCGCGCGAAGGTCGAAGCGTACGTCAACCAGATCAAATCCGCGCAATCCACGTACGAGGACGCGTTGAAGCAGGTCGAGGCCGCCAAGACCGCGCTCGACAAGGCCAACACGGCCCACGCGTCCGCCGTCCTCACGCTCGACAAGGCCACCTCCGACCTGCAGGACACGCAAGACGAATCCGCACGCACCACGCAGCTGCTCGCCGACGCGACCCGCAAGGCCGCAGAAACGCAGGCCGCGTACGAGCAGGCGAAATCCGCCGACGAGCAGGCGCAGGCCAGCCTCACCACCGCCGCAACCGACCGCCAGACCAAGCAGGCCGCGTACGAGCAGGCGAAATCCGCCGACGAGCAGGCGCAGACGCGTCTCACCCAAGCCCAGGCCGCGCTCGACAAGGCCAACACGGACGTCAAGCAGGCCGAACAGGACAAGACCGCCGCCGACACGCGTCTCGACGTGCTGACCGACGCGAAGAACGCCCTCGCCAAGACCCAGACCGCATACGACCAGGCCAAGAGCGAAGCCGACCAGGCCCAGCAGGCCAAGCAGACCGCGCAGGACGAACTCACCCAAGCCCAGACCGCGTACGAGCAGGCCAAGAAGGAAAGCGACAAGGCCGCCCAACAGGTCAAGGACCTCGAAAACGCCAAGACGGACCTCGCGGCCAGGACCCAGGCCCTCGCCGCCGCACAGGCCGACCTGGACGCGAAGACCCAGGCATACGACGCCGCCAGGAACGAGGCCGACAAGGCCAAGCAGGCCGAAACGGACGCCGAAACCGCGGTCAGGAACGCGCAGCAGGCGTTGACCGACGCGCAGGCACGCCTCGCCAAGGCCAAGAGCGACGCGAAGGACACGGAAGCCGCCAAGACCGCGCAGGCCAAGGTCAAGGAAGCACAGGACGCGCTCGACCAGGCCCAGACGATCCTCGCCAAGGCGCAGGCCGACCTCAAGCAGGCCCAGACGGTCGAAGCCCAGGCCAAGAGCGACTACGAGACCGCGAAGGCAGCGCTCAAGACGGCCCAGCAGGCCGCCAACCCGAAGCATGACGACAATGCCGGCCAGACCAGTCTGAACGCCGCCCAACAGGCCACGGTCGAAGCGGCCGCCAAGGCCGACAAGGTCATGGCATCCACCGGCGCGGACACGAACGGCATCATCCTCGCCGTCGTCGCGTTCGCCGGCATGGGCGCCGCCACGCTCGACCTGAAACGCCGCCGCATGGACGTGACCGCACGCCACGGCATGCGCTGACCCAATTCCCCCCCCTCCAAACAAACAGGCGGCCGGAACAGGACGACGGAAAACCACATGACGGTTTCCCGACCCTGTTCCGGCCGTTTCTCTCTCAGGACCCAGATCCACCACGGTTCGGTAAAATAAGCCAAAGAAGGAGAAACCATGCCCAACACGCAACTGCGTCAACATATCGACGACATGCCCGGCATCCTCGCCAAACTTGAACGGATTCCGGAAATCACCACCCGACTGGACCTCATCGACACCCTGCGCGCCCACGCCCTCTCACTGGAACCGTTGGATGGCGTCGAAACCATGGCATTATCCGATTACGACCGCGACTGGCTCGTGAGATACACCTACAATTCAAACGCCATCGAAGGATCGACCCTGACTCTTCAGGACACATCCCTCGTATTGGAAGGCGAATTCGTGCCCTCGGATTCCCCGGCACGTTTCGTGTTCGCGGCGCGCGGCGTCGCCGACGGCATGGCCTACGTCCGCGAATACGCCTCCGAAAGACGTGAACTCGACCCGGAACTGATCCAAAGGATCCACGAGGTGACCGCATTGGACCTGCAGCCGTTCGCACGCGGCACGTTCCGTCCTTACGGATATCTGGCGAGAATCACCGCGACCCGCGTCAAGACCGCCGACCCGTTGGAGATCCATGACGACCTGCAAGCCCTGATCGACGGGCTGAACGGAAGCGACGCGCACCCGTTGCTCAAGGCCGCGGCGTTCCATACGATGTTCGAAAACATCCATCCATTCATGGACGGCAACGGCAGGACCGGCCGGCAACTGCTCAACCTCATGCTGTTGGAGAACGGATACCGTCCCGTGGCGATCAAGCATGACGCCGGACGTGTTTACGCCCGGGGTCTCGAATCCTGGCAGGTCGACGGTGATCCCGAACCGTTCTGCTCCATCCTGTTCGACTGCGTGGAACAGGAGGAACGCACGTTCATCGACCTTGTCGAACGGCTCCGTCATGATCCGAAAACCACGGACGGCTCCATCGCCATGGATGCTCCGGGCCAGGATGTCCAACCGCCGGATCCGGCCGATGTTCCGGACGATACGCGGCCGGACGATCCCGGCATCGGCCTGGTCTGACCCTCTTCGCAGGTCTTGACGGCTTCCAGCATGATCAAGCCAACGAGACCGCATCCCGAACATAACCGAACATCCGATACCATCCTACAGACGGCCAGAACAGGACGACGGAAACCCATATAAGGGTTTCCCGACCCTGTTCCGGCCGTCCGTTTCCCCTGGAACGTCCACATGAACGAAGGACATCCACGTTGCTACCATGGGAAACGGGAAGCAATGAATCCATCCACCATAATCGCGGGGTCCGATGCTATTTGAAATGAACCGTGTACTGATGTGCCGGAACCATCCGGTACTGGAATTCGCGTACTCATCGAACGCGGGTCTCATCCTCGAAGTGGGTGACGTGTTCGATCCGAGCCGCGTACCGGTCGGCATGTACGTGGATGGACAGCCCCGACCCGACAGTGATTCGGTGACCGCATGGTGGCGGTCCCGGGGAATCCCCGCCACAAGGGACGGCCTGCGCACGCTGCTCATGGCCACGGGCATCCCCTCCGGAAAAGAACTGCTCGACCGTTCCATGGGATTGAGCCTGTCCGACCAGTACTGGATCCGTCCCGCCGGCATGGACACGCTGCGTTGGGAGGACCTCAACTTCTTCCACAACGATTTCGACGAACGGCTCGGCAAGGCGTTGTTCACCGGCGACTCATCCCGTATCGGCGACGTGAACACGCCGGACGTGACCAGCGCCGGAGACCTGCCCAAACGGTGGATCATCCGTGACGACGGCGTCAGGACCCTCATCAAGGCGGGACGGTCCGGCCAGGAGCCCGACAACGAGCGGATAGCGTGGAAAACGGCCCGCCTGCTTGGCATCGACCATGTCGAATACCGTGTGGGCAGGATCAACGGGGCCAGGGTGTCGGCATGCGACGAAATGCTTTCGGATACGGAGGAGCTCATTCCCGCCGGACAGATCATGCGGATCTTCCGGAAGGGAGGATACCGGGAACGGCGCGACATCTGGGTGGAGGCCTGCCAACGGCTCGGCGTCGACCGTGACACGATCATGCACGCCACGGATGATTTCCTGTTCCTCGACTTCCTGCTACGCAACACGGACCGGCATTACAACAATTTCGGTCTGATCAGGGACGTGGAATCCTTCGCCATCCGTCCCGCCCCGATCTACGACAGCGGAGCGAGCCTGTGGAACGGCATGGATCCCGACGCCATGGACAACGGGGACTACCGGACGAAACCGTTCTGGACCGACCAATGGGGAGAGGAGGACAACGCGTACTGGCAATTGTCCCTCATCGATGATTGGGACAGGTACGATCTCAGTGTTTTGGACGACGTGCCCGACATCGTCCACGAACAGCTTTCCACCAACCAGCGCCTCTCCCCCATGCTCATCGACCGGATCACGGGCCTGCTGCGTGGCCGGCTCCCGATCATCAGACATCAAAGGGACGTCGCCGCGCCCCACATGATCGGTTTGCATCCCGACCATGGATTGGACGACCCGACCCCAGGACTCCAACCGCCGGACCCGGCCGATATTCCGGACGATACGCGGCCGGACGATCCCGAGTAGCTTGACCTAGGGAAATTTTCAAGAAACGAATGGCTAAAAAAGCGACAAAACAACACCTTGTCAGTTTTGACAGTTTTTAGTATGCTGGTGGAAGCGCCAGCTAGTCGATTCTGGAGGTGGATATGAGTACCGGCACGATGGAATTGGAACACTCGCATGTTGGGAGAGCCGTAGGTTCCCATTCCCATCATGTTTCACGCAATAACAAGACCCGCTATGTCCTGCGCAACGTCAAGGCTCATCGCACGACGAAGAAGAGCACGTCCACTGGGAACGCCACGGCTGTGGCGGGACGTCGTGTCTTGATCGACGCTGACGGCGTCGTGACGGAATTGAACGACAAGGCCTTCGAAGCGGCCATGAACGCGGCGATGGGTGTCATGGGACGGCACCGGATGATCACCACCGGGCAGGCCGCGAAGCTGATGAACTGTTCGCCCCGTACCGTCGCCCGTATCCTTGATTCCGGACGGTTGCCCTTCACCCGTAACGGCGGAACCGGACGACGCATGGTCGACGTGGTCGACATCATGGAATACCAGCGTCAGGAACGTACGCGCATGCGGGAGTCCTTGGACGCCATGCGACGGGCGGCTCGGGAAATCACAATGGACGACGACGAAATGGCCGCCTACGTCGCACAGTTCGACTAACCCGGAAGGGACCACAACGCCATGACCCAGCCGGTTGCGTTACTGGACGCCAACGTATTCCCCACCACTTGGCTGCTCGATATCCTCATCACATTGGACGAACATGAGATCGTCGACGTGGTATGGTCCGAACGCATCCTTGACGAAACGCGTCGAGCAATGGTCGAACGCCAGCATCGCGATCCGGAACGTATAGACCGTTTCCTGGACTCTATACGTTCCATGAATCCCACGCACTGCATATACGGGTGGGAGCCTCGCGAAACATTACTTGATGAGCTGCCCGATCCCGATGACAGACATGTGCTCGCCGCCGCTCTGGTTGCCGACGCGGACTACATCGTCACTTACAATCTCAAGGACTTTCCCTTGGAAAAACTCAGTCGGTATTCGATCACGGCCATCCATCCCGACGTTTTCCTGTGCCGCATGCTGGATCGGGACACACGTGGAGTGCTGGATGTGATGGACACGGTCGTCTCCAACAAGAACAATCCGCCACGCACCATGGGCGAGGAACTGGCCCATCTCAGAAAATTACGGCTCAACACGTTCTCCGACAGACTGAAGAGCCTATATTCCGAATGATCTAAACATCTGGTAAACCACCCGGCAGACGGCCGGAGCAGGACGACGGAAACCCATACTGGGCTTCCCGACCCTGTTCCGGCCGTTTTTCTTTTTCTCCCTTGCATCCCTATCCCGCCTCGCATGCCTCCCGTCCAACGACGGCCGGGAACGGAAAAGCAACCCTCCGCAAGACCGCACACCCTCATCATCTCCCCCGTGACGGTATCGGACGGGGCGCGTGTGGAAATAACGCGGCATAGAGGAACGACAATCCCCGCGCAAGGAGGATGAGATGGACAAGATCGTCGTCATAACCATCATCGCTGTCTTCTGGCTCTTCGGACTGCTGACGGCATGGAGCATGTGCGTCGTCGCGGCACGAGCCGACCGACGTATGGAAGAGAACCGCCACGCCCGCCAACGGATTCAAACGCGCCGGCTGGAACACCAAAGCTTGACGGGAGCGGCGCCGACTACAAGAACAAGATACATATGATTAGTCTTCGATTCAAGTAAATCGAAGATCTTACAGGCTAAAAATGGCCGAACCAATGGGAAAGACCGCAGAGAGTTTTTTTCTGTTTCGTACTGGAAATGGATGCTTCCAGTTTTTCCGTAACGTCGAGGAGTGCGGCTGTCTGACGTTCCAAAACGGCAAGACGCTGTTCTAATGGTTGTCCCATATTTGAAGCAGGAGCATAGGGTGGAACAGTTCCATTTTGATCCTGTTTTTGATCGGACTTTTTCCTCTGCTCTAGTTTTTTATTAACCAGCTCAAGTTCTTTGTCAATTCGCTTAATGCTATTAGTGAAAGAATGGTAACGATAACAATTAAATAGTCTGCCTCTCCAGTTTTTTCTCGATGTACAGGTCCAGGGCAGACGCATCAAAAAATAAGCATAAGCCCCGGCACACAATGCAATGCATATTAGAACTAGTGTGTCATGGCTCCAAGAGGGATAGACCGTGAGCAAAGGAAGGAGCGGAGAGAAGAAAATAACCATAAGGAGCCAAAGAAGAATCCCCATTACCCTAATGAAAGAGTGTTGTTCAGCGTCGACAACAACTTCGAGAAGCATGGGGACAAGAAGCCCGGTGTACAACAAAGAAATCAGCAGTGCACAGATGAGGATCGAAAGAAATAGCAATCCAGAATTGCTGGACCGGTTACCGAGAAGAACGGTGAAAAGCACAGAGCTGAGCAGGAATGTCGGAATAAATACAAGCAGTACAGGTGGACCGTAGCGGTGCCACTTGAGGTATTTTGTCTTATTGGCCTCGCCGGGTAGTTTTTCAAGTTTATCTGCGAGATCTTTCTTCTCTGATTCAAGTTCTTTCTTCTGCTCTTCTTCTGAGCGTTTAATTCGCTCTTCTTCGCTGTAAATCCTACTGGCATTCGCCAATATGCACGACCAAACCAAGATGAACAGGATGAAGAGGGGCCCGAAAATAGGACCGTATTCCTCTATCAGGCATGGGGTCAGAATCCCTGTGAGAGCCAGTATGAAAACGGAAGTTCCGATAGATACTGAGGAAAAAAGCTCTATCGTCCCTTTTACTCTGGTTTTCCCTTCTAACGCAATCACCACAACAATGGCAGCGTTCAATGTCAGAAAAGTCAACAAGCATGTAAGCGGATCGGAGCAGCCTGGTCGAACATGATCCGCGGCATCCGCCCAAACCTGTTCCAGAAAGGGAATAATTGACTTGGTCACACTAGAGATATTCCATTTCCAATCTGACTGGTGCTCCGAAAGGAGCAAACATGCCAAGCTGATGAACATCGTCAGCCAAGACAGAGGCGCGACCCAAATAATCTTCTTCAAATCAAGTAGAAGCAGCTTTCCCTCCATGCGCCTCAATTTTAGAATGGGATCTTTTTCTTTATCCAAAATTACCTTCTGTCATTCTTGGAGAAATACCGCTGTGAACCCGACCATTCCGGTGGATATCCTATAAACCATTATCTCATAGGGGGCGGGTTTTCTGGCAATACGATCCTCCGTTAAATGACATGTTTTTCGTTAGAATTTTTCGGCATACTGGTTTTCCTGTGGATATCCGCTGCTGATGAATTGCCTTTTTTGTGAAAGCATTCGATTCCCTCCCCCTGTCTGATATCGTCCGCGTGCCATGTGGATTGTGCGGAACCGTACGGTCGCATGGCCGGCCGATTCCGGGACATGTCCTAACTAGGGAGGAATCCATATGGCTGCAACCCTTTGCATCCTGGTCCTGATGGTCGTCGCCGCCTCATGCCTGTATGAGGCGTTCGTGTACATGGCCGTCAAACAGAAAAGCACCTTCGTTGGCCGCAAGACCAAGGAAAAGGTTCTCGCCATGAGCCGTAAGACCCGTCAAGGCAAGGCCGTCCTGTTCATCGTGCTCGCCGTCGTCTGCTTCGTGCTGATGGTCGTGGCGGGCATGCTGATGGCCCATGCCGGATACAACGTGTGACGTCGGACCGGCTCACATCCATGATGGGTGGGATGGTTCCGTATCCACGGGATTCCTCCCGCCCATCTTCCGTCTTTTCAAAAGAGGTGGGAATGTCCGTCGACGATGAAGACGAATACGACGGTTCGGAAGCAGATGGCATGGAACCGGACGGCGATGGGGCCGATCCGTTCGTGCCGATGTTGGAGGACGATGGGCACAGGCTCGGCCGTCCCGCGCGGCGTGGCGTCGGCGTGGTGGGTTTCGTTCCCGCGCCGACCAGACTGTCCATTCCCGAACTCGACTGGCTCATGCGCGTGCGTGACGGCGCCGGCCGGTCGGTGCGTGTGCCGGAACACCGGTATTCGCGTTCCGACCGCGGCGCGGTCGAATCGGCTCGCGGACGCCTGTATTCGATGGTGTCGAAGCAGGTCAGCCAGACGAAGAGCCTGTACAAGGCGCGGCAGCGTGACGAGGAAGGCATGCTCCCGTTGGGTTCCGCGAGCCCGTTGGACATGATCACCCGCGATTTCAACGAACGTCCCCTGATCCCATGGCATCAGACCAGCACGGGACGGGCGGGAGTGCTCACCACTTTCGTGGCCGGTTCGGGAGCCCAGTTGATTCCCGGACCGCCTATCGGCGTGGACGCGCTTTCACGCGAACTGTTCCAATTCGACTGCTGGGGTACGTACGACGCGCACATGACCACCAGTCCCGACCTGTTCTTCAGCGGCCTGCGCGGCCAGGGCAAAAGCTATTGCGCGAAGACGATCGCCGTGCGCGAGATCGGGTTCGGACGCAACATCATCGTCCAATCCGACCGGCAGGGCGAATGGAAGGCCATTGCGCGGGCCATTCCCGGCGGGCAGGTCGTCTCCCCCGGCAAAGGCAACTATCTGAACCCGTTCGCCATGCCCGACATGTCCCACCTCAAATCCGAGGAGGACAAGCGCGCGTTGCGCCAGGAGGTCCTGGCCGGCAGGAAAAGCGCCATGATGGCGTTGGCGGAGGCGGTGAGGGAACCGGACCGTCCATTCCCGTTGGACAAGGACATGCTGTCCCTGATCGACCAGCTCATCGCCTCGTACGGTATCGGTCCGATGACGTTGCAGGCCGCGGTCAAACGACTGTCCGACTGGGATTGGGTGGATTCCATATACTCGCATATCCACGGCTTCGAGCATTACCGTGATCTGGCGCGTGAGAAGGCCAGCGAGGCGGCCCGCGTGTTCTCCCCCATGGTCGATGACGGCACGATGAGCGGCATGTTCGACAAGGAGTCGACCATCACGTTGGATCCGACCGCCCCGATCATCGTGTTCGACACGTCCGGTCCCGTGTTCCAGGATCCCACGTTGAAACGCGTGTACACCGCGGCGGTCAGCTCGTGGATCGACCGGCTGTTGCAGGCGCGTGACGGACTGCGTCGCATCATCGTGTGCGAGGAGGCGTGGGACCTGCTGTCCAATCCCCAGCTGGTCGACTCGTTGCAGACGCGCCAACGGTCCGCGGGCCATTGGGGTTGCGCGACCTGGCTGATCGTGCACGGCGTCGCGGACATGACCCAGGTGTTCACGGCCGGCAGTGGCCTGCGCGGCAAGGTCGAACAGTTGATGAACCTGATGGAGACGAAGATCATCTACCGCCAGGGTGGCGAGAACATCCCCCTGCTGAACCGTCTCATCCCTGATCTGAGCGAGGACGAACTCGACCAGATCCCACGTTTGGCGCAAGGCTATGGCATCTGGCGTATCGGACACGAGCATCCACGCATGATCCTTCCCATCGCCGGACCCATGTGGGCGGACGTGTTCGACACGTCGAGCCTGCGAAAAGCGTCGTGAGACACAAGCCCTTCCAGGGAAAAACAATCGCGAAGGAGGAATGGTATGGCCCGATATTGGAATGACGGCTCGTATGACCGTGAGGAACTGAACGCGGACAACCGCCGCAAGGTCATGGACGTGTGGAAAAGGTTTGAATCGTCCAAGACGGGCGTATGGCTGAGCCGGCACACGCATCTGTTGGAACGCCTGTCCGACGAGGAAAGCCATCTCGTGGTCCGTGCCGGCGCGATGGTGTGCGTGTTCGCGCTGATCCTCTCCATGATCGTGTTCCTGCTCGTCAAGGGCGGCATGCTCGCGTGGACGCTGCTCACCCTGCCGGTGTTCGCCATCGCGTTCATGCTGGTCATGGTTTTGTGGATCTTCTGGGACGCGTACCGTGATTCCGGCGAAAGGGCCGCGGACTGGCTGTCCACACGTCCCGGCGTCGCCACCTGGCGTCAGATCGCCGCCGACTATGGACCACGCGCCGTCAACCGTGACGTGCTTCCCTCCGTCCTGCCGCGAATGCTTGAGGATTTCCGTTACCGCAAGCCGGGCGCCATTCGTCCGCGCCCATGGCATGCGGCATGGTATGTGGGCGATTCGTGGAACATGGAGGTGTGGCTGGGTTCCGAACGGCACATCTACGTGTTGGGTCCTACCCGTTCCGGCAAGACCGTCAGCGTCGTCATCCCCAGCGTGGTCGAGGCTCCCGGCTTCGTGCTCGCGACCTCCACGCGAGGCGACATCATCAAAACGACCCGCTACCTGCGCGAATGCGGCGTGAAGGATCGGGTGACCGGCGCGTCGTATGGTGGCCGTGGCGCGGGCACCACGCACATCTTCGACCCGGAGGGCGTCGCGGAGAACGATCCGGACACGCGGCACAACATGCGTTGGACGCCATTGCAGGGTTGCGACGATCCGGCCGTCGCGATGCGCCGCGCGCAGACCATGGTCGCGATCGGCGGCATGGGAAGCGGCTCCAACAACCAGGAGTGGGGCGTGAGCGCCACCATGTACGTGCAGGCCATGCTGTACGCGGCGGCCATCGCGGACCGCACCATCAACGACTGCTACCGTTGGAGCCTGTCGCCGGAGGCCGCGCAGGAGGCCGCCGACCTGATCCGCAAGTACACGCCGGAACGCGAGATGGACCGTTGGGCCGCGACGTTGAACGCCCTGCCCCACGTCGATCCACGCCAGAAAGGATCGGAATGGTTCGGCGTGAAGAACGCGTTCAGCATCCTCGCCGATCCGAACGTGAGGGCCCGCATGAACCTGAGCCCCTCCGACCCGCGACTGATCGACCCGAAACGCATGGTGCTGCGAGGCGACACCGTGTACGTGCTGTCCAAGCCACGCCGTGACGGCGGAGTGGCCGGCAACGCGGGCATCTTCGTGAGCCTCCTGCTCGACACGTTCCAGGAGGCGTGCCAGGACCTCGCGTTCGACAAGGCCTCCGGCTCGCGCGGCAAGATCGAACCTCCTGCACGGTTCGTGCTCGACGAACTGTCGAACATCGAGAAATGGCCCGGCCTGCGCAACGCCATCACCCAGGGCGGCGGCAACGGCTACCAGCTGATCATCGTGGAACAGTCCCGCCAGCAGATGGCCGACGAGAAGGACGGGTACGGCAAGGCCGTGGAACAGACCGTGTGGGAGAACTGCCATCGGATCATGCTCAAGGGCGTGTCCGACGACGAGACGTTGAAATGGTGGATCAGCCAGATCGGCACGCACCACCGCACACGCCGCGAATCAAGCTGGAATCCGGGCCAGGGGCCGTTGGGTGGATTGACCACTCGCCACGAACGTGAGGAATCCGTCACCCAGCAGGAACTGAGCCTGCTGCCCGTCGGATACGCGCTCGTCGAACCATTGGGCCAGGCGCCCGCCCTGGTGCACATGATCATGTTCCACGACCGCGACTGGTGGCGCGAGGGGTTGGAGGACCTACGTCCCGCCGCGGGCCAGGCATGGCATGAGACGGAAGGAGCGACCGCATGAGCGACGACGCTGTGGACAAGTTCTTCGACGAGATGGTCTCCCCCGCGTCCACGCCGACGGAATCCACCACGCCGGACGAGGCCGACAAGCCCGGGGAACCGGATACGGTCATGGACGACGCCACGGGACGGGACGAGCCGGAGCATGGACCGTCCACCCCGGGTGGCGTGACGGACGGTTTGGAACGGCCGTCGTTCTGGACCGACGACATGGAACGCGACTTCCAGGAGGAAGTCAGGACCATGTTCGACGACATGGTGAACAGGCAGCGTGGAGAACTGTCCGTCAGGGAGCAATGCGAGCACGCGTACGAACAGTTGACCGCCGCCGTGAACGGCAAATACAAGGAGCTGACCGGCAGGGACCTGCCGTCCTCCATGGCGCGCAACCTGGACCAGCTTCTCACGCAGATCACCATGGCCCCGCTCAACGAGCCGGAGCATGGTCCCGGCCTGTGGGCCAAACTCCCGCAGAACTCCCTCGCCACCATGGTAGAGGCCCGCCCGTTGGACCTGACCGGCTCCCCCACGCGCATGGACATCGATCTGATGATGCTGCACACCATCCGCATGGGCCGGTTCCTCACCACGCATTACACGGATTGGGCGCGCACCCTGCCATCCTGTTGGATCCGCCACGACGACGTGGTCCAGGAGGTCTACTCGCTCAAATGCTACATGGACATGATCGTCGCGAGCCCGAACGGCGGCCTGTACGCGCCGACATTGCAATCATTGATCCACTCGTCGTTGGAACGCGTCAAGGGATACCTGTCCTCGGCCGACACGTCCAGCGCGGACCACAAGCACCACCTGTCCACGGCGGACGACCGCAAACGCGAACAGGCGCGATGCGACGAGTACAGGCATTGGTTCGAACGCGACGGCGGTTGGGCCGGAGAGCCCGGCTTCGGACCGTCCTGGCGGTTCACGAACGCGTCCGAGGGATTGGACGCGGTATGCGATCTGATGACACCCACCCGCGTCGATGACGAGGATGATCGGGACGACAAGGCATTGTCCGACCAGGTCGACAAGTGGCGCGCCGGATTGGAAGGCCTGCGCGGCAACTATGCCATGGACCACAAGCCGGAGCATCTGGCCGCCGCGAGGAATGACGAGGAACGGATCCGCCGCGCCCTCTTGGACTACACGACACGTGAACGGTCGAGCCGTGACCGGCTCGACCGTGCTGTCACGGCCGCCGTCAGACTCACGCGCGACCAGGAACGCTCCATGCCCATGACGGACGAGGACCGCCGCGCCCTCGCCGATCTCATCGACCAGGGACGGAGCATCCTCCGCGAATACGGAAGCAGCCAGTTCGACGACGCCTACCAGCCATGCTCCATCGACATGCAGGACGATCTGACCGAACGGTTGAACCGGCTCGTGGACGGTGACCCCGCCAACGTGTTCGACCATTGCGACCGTATGCTCGACCAGCTCGACGACGTGTTCGAACGTGGAAAGGACGGACGATGAGCAGCGAACAGCCCAGCCTGTTCGACCAGTTGACGCCGTCGGACTCGCTGCGTGACGACCTCGCGTGGATCGACTCCCTGCAGGAAGACACGCAGGAGGACGACAAGCCCGCCAGGCAGGAACGCAAGCCACGCAAACGCCGCGGCCGGAAGAACATTCCAACCGAGCATGAGCCTGAACAGCCCATGCTCATCGTGCCCGACATGACCCAAACGGATGAGCCCATCGCACTGGCCGGATTGGAGGCTCCGACCACCGTGATCGAACCGCCCGACCCGGAAACGCCGGATGGGAGTCCAGCCGAAACCACCGTGATCGGACCGGAACCCGAATCCGAAACGACCATCCTTCCGGAAGAGGTGTTGGAGGACGTGGCCGACCCCGACGCGCCCTCCGGCGACTCGAAGGCCATGACCTGGGTCAAACGCGGTCTGATCATCGCGGGCGCCGCCATCGTGCTGCTCATCATCCTCGCCCTGGCGGGCTCCCACTCGACGGCCGTCAAGGAGAAAACCGCCTATGAGCGCGTGCAAGCGTCCATGAGCCAACTGGCCGCATGCAACGGCAAAGCGAAAAACACGGTCGGCGACGCCGACAAGGCCGGCGTGGACGATAAGGACGTGGACACGCTGCGTGACCTCGTCGCATCGAACGGCAAACTCATCCGGTCCAAACGCGCCGGCCTGTCCATCAGCGAGTCCGAACGGCTCTCCACCAAGGCCGACAAGGCCACGAAACGAACCCGCACACTGGCCGGCAAGGTCGACCGGCTCGCCAAAGCCAAGCCGTTGATGGACGCGAGGAGGAAATGCCGGGACGCGTTGGACAAGGCCGTGAAAGCGTCGACGGACGCGAAACCATCGGATGATGCGACCCGCGCCGCGAAGGCCACGTTGGACAAGCTGATCGGCCAGGCCCGCAAGCTCGATGCGAAAACCACCGTCGACACGTGGAACGACATGGCATCCAGGCTCGACAAGGCGCGCGGGAACCTCTCCCAGGCGTTGGACGCGAAAGCCAAAGCCGACGAGGAAGCCAAACGGCAGGCCGAAGCGCAGGCGCAAGCCCAACAGCAAGCCCCGCAACAGCAACAGCAGACGATGCCCGCGCCGACGCCGCAATACCGCCGCTCCTCCGGCTCTTCCGGCTCAGGCTCCACCAGCGTGCCGCAAGGCAACGGCGGAGGAACCACGAACAACAACAATGGCGGAACATCCAACGGCAACTCCGGCGGATGGTACGTGCCACCGGAAACCAACGACAACAGTCTGCCGAGCAACGACTCAAGCCTCTGACAAACGGGAAAGGAGCACACAATGGGAAAGAACAAACATCGTCAGGCGTCCACGCCCGAATCGAAGAAGCAGGCGGTCGTCTGGTGCGCGATCGCCATCATCGCCATCACCGTCATGGTCCTGGTCGCCAACCCATGGAAACAGCAGACGTCCACGACGTCCATGCCGCAATCCAGCCAATCCGCGCAGACACGATCCCACAAACAGAACAAGAAAAAGAAGACGACGAAACCGTCCGGCACCCTGCAACAGCAGGCGCAATCCATGTTCACCGGCGACGCGGAACAGATCGCCGACGACGTGCGCGACCTGTTGAACGCGCCGGAGAACTCGAACGTCGACACGCTCGGCAACCTGCTGTACCGGCATAACCGTCAGGATCTAGCCGAAGCGACGGACCTGTATGACGCGATCGGCCAGCAGAAGGACATCGACACGATCCGCAGCCTCGCACGCGAATGGTATCCGCAAGCCATGCAGGCCGGTATCGAGGCGAGACGTGACGACCTCTCGTCCGGATTGGACAACACCGCGCGCGAGGTCGCCACCATCGAACGGGACGATCTTTCCGGCACGCAAGGCTGCGGCGATCTCAAAGCCGCGTACGAGACCGCGAAACGACTCGTGGACTCCAAGTCGGATGATTACGACGCTTTGACCAAAGCCCAGCAGAATCTGACCACGGCGATGAGCGGCTGCGCGACCAACCTCGATCCGACGAACCGGGAGAAAGTGTTCGGCCGACCGCAGGGAACCCTCAAGGAAGATAAGGAGTAGGAGAACATGGCCACCACGAACAACCGCTCTTGGAAAGCGCTACTGCCACGGAACGGCGGCATCGGAGTGTGCCCGCAGATCGGCAGGGTGAAGATCCCGCCCGTCTGCCCACGTTCCACGCTCAACCTCACCGGAGGCAGACGCATCAAAACCGTCCGCGCCTGCTGGTTCGAGGGCGACGAGGCGCGTTTCGTCTCCCTCATGCCGTCGACCGGTCGAATCCGCAAGGAATTGGAATCGTTGAAGGGCGGCGAGACGGTCGAATTCATCGGACGTCCCTGCGAATGGCATGATATGTCTGGACAGAACTACTACATCGTCATCGTCACCGACATAGTTATCCTGCCAAAACGGCAAAACGCTTGAATTTTTCAAATAAATATCAGTATGGCGTGTGCCTGTTGTAAAAATATCGCGGAGCACACGCCATAGCATCACGTATTGCCTGGGATGCGGTCTCCGTATGGTAATAGTCTGATATATCTACTTATATTGTTCTATTCACGGCCAAATGCTTGAAACTTAGTTGATGTGCTGTATAGAAAATAGTTATTCTCAAAAAATCTGAGAGTTATTCCCGAAATTACGCGAAATAGTAACCCCCCTCCCATTATTATTGTTTCTAGCAAAAGTTCAAAAGAAAGGCGATGGGATGGACTCAACGATTGATAACGCTGATGTTAATCGGAATCAAACGTTTTTCTTCAATCTTGGCGCTTGGCCTCGCAGCTACAACAATCCACTCGAAGAAGCAAAGAAGCATCTATTAAAATGCAAATGGAAATTGACCGAGGATAGGAACTCATCATGCTGTTTTGAGAAACAGTCGACGCACCTCTATGTCCATTTCCTTGGATTTGCTGTGGCAACAGGACCAGATGTATCAACGGATGAGGTCATTGCCAATTGCGGTACGAAGTGGCTTGGTAACACTTCTCTTCCTGGAAGAGAGGTCAAGAAACAGAAAATTGATGGAAACAATTGGGAAGAAGAAGTTGCCCAAGCAGCGGCGGTCTTGGCATTAGAGCAGCTAAAAGATTGGGCCACTGCTCCCTCTTTTGAGGGTCAAGTTAATAGCGCGGATCGCTTATTCCTTCAACTCCAAAGAATCCATGAACTTTTTCCTCCGAATGACAAAAAAGTCGAGGAAACATATAAGAACGAGCTTGACGAAGCAGTGGAATTGATGGAGAGAATTCGGCGAAATGCTTCGGTGGAATACCACAGCAGCAGATTTATCCTTGCATTAAAAGTGATTGAACCGGCCGCAATTCCAGCGGGCACTTTCTTTACTGGCTTAGGAGCCAATGATGGGCCACTATGGGCATGGGTGTGCGCAGGTATGGCATTTGGTGCCAAATTGATGATGCATTTGGTTCTAAAAATGTCTCATGTAGATGAGACGCCCATTTTGCAATTGCCTCGCAGAACAGTTGAATCTGACAACTAGTTTTAACTTTTCTGTCATCAATGGTGCCAATTACTCAGTGGGTTGGCTAGTCTTACGGAACATTGATTATGAAATGGGTTATGGAACATGTTTTTTCGTCAGTGAATCGAAATTTCTCAGGTTAAAAGAATCCGTTTCATAAACGGACGTTTTCGGAATACCTATGGAATCTGTTTGCAGATGACGAACCATTTATTAGGGGTGTGCTATGTCTGTATAACTGGAATTAGATAGAAGAAAGGTTGCATATTCATGCCCATCAAAACAAGCCGACTCATGAGAGCACTTTCCATTGCTTTAAGTGCTCTATCTTGCATTTACACATTCATGATTCTTCCCATGTACATTCTGGGTGTCGCTCTTGAACGTGGGAACCTGCTTCAGGTTATTTGGCCCCTGTCTTCAGGCTGGCCTTCCATATTAACAATCGGGCTTTGTTGTATATGCGTCCGAGGTACCCACGCGCATATTGAATCTCTTACGTGGCAGTTTACATATATCTTTTTTTTTGTTTTTTCCTTGGGGATTATTGAGTTCCACTATGATCCAAAAGGGGAAACGGATGCAGTGAAAGCCATCTTTTACATATTGGCATTCATTTCTGGGATTGTGCTACTGATGATGGATGTAAATTCAAGATTCAATAGACACAACCTCGCCGAGGATAGGAAGTTCAATTTAAATGTTTGGAAGATACTCTCCTATCCATTTTTCTTCCTTCTTCTAGGTAGTTCAGCGAGCGTCATCCCAGGAATGAGAGACCTAATTCAAAACGCGGATGTCGGCAAAGCGATGATCGCCTTGCTCGTTATCTCATGCCCATTGGAGATTTTGAATGTTTTCTGGGACTCCATCAAAAAAGATGATAAGGCTGAAACTGAGAAAAAACTAGATGATTTGCTCTCAAAGGTTCAGAATGCCACCGCTTTGGCGTCTTCCCTAAAAGACTCGCAAAATAGAATCGAGGAAAGAGTTCAGGACATCAATGAGAAAATCTCCAGAACAGCAGACGATAAGCCCGGTATATCGTTTCTAAAATCCAGCTCGGTGTATGAATTCAAGATAACGATGCGCCGTCACCGTCGCTAAGGGATGCTTTGCTATCTCGGCGCCATATAGTCGTTCTTTGAGCTTCCGGGAATCTATATGCCAAGCGCGGGGCCTTTATACCCATCGCCTGGATTATCTATGGCAGGATCTGGCATCGGTAAGTAAAAACCATCTACTGTTCCGCTTTTATCGTTAGTTGAGCCATTCTGACTCTTCCTGGGTTCTTCTTGCAATAGTCCTACTTTGTCAAGAGTGGATAAGAACCTATCCTCAAGTTGGACTGGATCAATCAATGGATCGCTTTGCTTACGTATAAGATAATCAAACTGTCCAAGATCCTTAGAAGCCTCGTTACCTAGCATGAGAATCCCATTCCTCTAATAGATAGTAATTACGCACGAGTGTTTCTTGATCCAGATTATCCATTTCTCTTGTAGCGCCATCAAGCTCATCGTATAGAGAACCCAGATAGCGGTCACCGCGCTCAATCGCGTCGACGAGGTCGTTGATGGCTTCGGCGGTGATTTCGGGAATCGGGAATGGCCAGTCTTTTGGCCTGCGAATGAATGGTATTTGTTCCATATGGGGCTTCTTTCCGGTGTGACTACTTGACATCGCCTCAATCATATTCATGTGGCGACGTGTAATCCTCCAGCTGTTGCAGGAACCACTGTCTTTCCTCCAGCTTCCGCTGGAGGTCCGCGATGTCCCGCTTCTCCTTTTCGACCTCTTCCGACGTCCGGTCGATGATGTCACGCACCGTAAGCGTCTTGTCATGGGAAGCGGATACCGAATCGGCCCGTTCCAACGACGGAAGTGCGGCATCGTCCCCGGAGATCAACTCCCGGTCGACCGAATCATCGGAGGAAACGTGCTCGGCGGTCCAAATGAAACCGCAGAACACCCTTGTGGCGATCGACGCAATTACGAGCTTGGGGCGTGCCTTCGACCGTCCTGTTTCCCTACACCAGTCGGCGGCATCCCGGATGCTGTCGAAGACCTCGTCGGGCAGTCCGCCGCCTTTTCTTTTCACGATGCAGGCTTTATTGTTGGCTCTAACGTGATCAATCATGATGTCTCCCCTATGATCCCTAAGCGAGTGGCCCACGGCGGATCCCATTCGCACCGGTAGACGTGGATTCGATGACCAGCGGTCAGGCTATCTCTATCACGTAGAAGACCGCGCAGAATCCTAGGAATGCGGATACAGCGGGAACCCACTGGCCGAGACGCGCCAGTATGACCGCCAACGGCAGTAGTCCAAGAAGCAGAAAGCCCTGCCACACGCCTTCCGGACTCCGAACCTCCGGGAAAACCCGCACGATGAGCGCCGCTGCGGGAAGGATGGCGAGGAATCCACCCGCGCACACCCTGAGTGCCATGGTGGGAATCTTGATGTCGAGGAAGCGGAACGAGCCGAAAATGAGCCAATTGAATAATCCGTATGCACAATCAAAAAGGCAGAAGCAGAACGGGATGACCTCACTGGTGTAGGCGATGATTTCGCCTGCGGCAATGTCCGAAAGGACGTTCCAGTGTTTCGCCAATCGGCAGAAGAGCAGTGGTACGACGACGCCCATCAGACAGCCACAGCAGAGTCCTATCAAATCCTTCATCATTCATCCCTTCCGGTAGTCTTCAATGCCTTGCCGTTCGCCTTGTATAGGCCAACCTTGCTGCCTTTGATGCGGATCCCATTCGCACCGGTGGACATGGATTCGACGACGATGCGGCCTCCGAGTGCGTTGACGACCTTGACGATGGTGCGGAAGCTCGGATTACCTTCCTTTCCGAGGCTTTTGTACAGGCTCTCGCGGCCCACGCCAGCCTCCTTGGCTACCTGACCCATGCCACGCGCCTTGGCCACATCTCCGATGGCAACCTGCAAGAGTGTTGGATCACCGGTCTCCGCTGCGGCATTGAGGTATGCAATGGCATCATCCTTGCCTTCGATGCATTCGCCGGGGTTCCGGCGGCTAATCTCTACCATTGCCTCTCCCTGATGGTCGATTCGGGCATTCCCTATGCTTTTCTTACTTGCGGAGCTGTTCGGTCTGATGGATTCTCATGCCCATTATTGTATCCCAGAGAATACAATAATGCGAGTGTGGCGGTCTTCGTCGTATTCGCTGCTATATCGGAATGCGCGCGACGTCTTTGTCGGGATTGCCTGTTTTCGTTATCCGATATACAGATGGGTCGGGAAGCATCCTTCCCAACCCATGTTCCGTTTTTACGGTTACTCGTTTTCCTGCCGTGAGGCGTCTGCCGGAGCCTGTTGTGCGGCCTGCGCCTGCTGGCTGGCGAGCATCTGCTGTTGGATGAGCACGCTGTTGGTCTGCGCGGTGTACTGCTTCTCGGCCATGTGCATGCTTTCCTCATGACGCAACTGGTCGGCGTCCGTGAACACGCGGGTCTGGATCTCCTGGGCGAGGCTCATGAGCCTGTCCTTCTCGAGGATGCTCACGGTGATGGCGTTCGCCCCGCCGGACGGATCATGGAAGGTCAGGGTGGCGCTCATCACGTTCGCGAAGTTCGCGACGGCGACAAGCAGGCACACGATGGCGACCAGGGCGTTGGAGTTGAACATGCCGAAGCCGACAAACAGGAAGACCAGTCCCCAGACGAGGCTGCCGAGGTTGAATCTCGTGTTCGTGTCGACGCTGGCGATGTTGCGCAGCGGGATGGTCTTGGTGGCCGCCCCGAGCGGGATCAGCCCGAACAGGGTGTTCGGAGCCTTGTACTGCACGCGCGTGCTGGACGCGGCGATCGAGGTCTTGAGCCAGAAGATAATCACGCTCGGGCTGAAACGGTCTCCGACGATGTTCTTCTCGCCGGGCGCGTAAGTGAATTCGGTCATGGTCTGTGCGGTTTCGGCCATGTTCTTCTCCTTTTTGCTTTCTATTGTGTTTTTCTTGCCCTCTCTCTTTCTCCCGTATGGGTGTCGGAGAGAGGGAACGGTCTGGTTGGTTCCGCTGTGCGAACCTATTGGCGGATGATGGCGGCAGATCTGAGTTTCTCGAAGTCCCGCCGGCTCATGTGTCGTTTCGCCCGGGTCCAGAATTCTCTGAGTTCCCTGCCATCGGATGCCTTACGTCGGTTTCCGCTTGTTTCGTTTGTTCTCATGATTCGAGTCCTGGATTGTCCGGCCCGCCGGCCGTCGCGTCCTGGTCGATGGCCGGGTCCGGCAGCGGAACATTCGATTGGATGCTGGGGAATTCCAGAAGTTCCCGCTTCGGAACGGGAGTCTCCTCCGAATCGACGCCGAGCCGGTAGATTCGTTCGAATCTCTTGCCCAGATAGGTGCCGTCCGTCGTCTCCTCCAAAACGGTGCAGTGCAGTAGGTCCGGGAGGAACACCTCGCTTTCGTTGGACACGTCTCCCCTGCTGCCGACCATCGGCACTCCCTGGGAGGCGCCCTCGATTACGAGGAGGATTCCCCCACCCCCGAGCCAATGCGGGGTGGTGACCGTCGTGGACAAGCCCGGCCCCATGGTCACCTGGTCCCCCACGTTGAAATCCATCAGGGCGAGATAGTCGTTCGTTTCCGTGGTGTCATGGCCCTTGCAGCTTCCCGTGGCGAGCGTGCGCAGCAGTCTCAACCGTTGGTCGATCTGCCGTACCTGATGCCGCCGATATGCCTCCTCGGCGGCTTTCCTGCCCCATGGGGTGGGTGGCAGCATGCCTTTGGGATTGTCTTGCGGAACGAGACGCATGTATGACATCCCATCGGTCACTCCGGCTTGTTTCCTGACGTTTTCCCTGTACTCCGGATCGGTGTCCAGGGATTGTTCGACCAGGTCGAGGATCAGTTCCAGGGAGTTGGTGGAGGTTGCTTTGTCGGCGATGATGTTGACGTCCTCGAACAGCCGTTCCGTGAGACGGTTCAGATCGTATCTGTCACGCGACATCGACGTTCGTTCGTCTTCGATCTCCGTATGCAGCCGGTTATGCCTGCGCATCTTCATGAAGGACCATGGATGTTCCGGCGTCTCCGACCGCATTTCCTCTTCCAGGTCCTTGATCGTCCGGTCTTGTTCGGCCAGACGGTCGGATAAGTCTTTGATGGTTTCTATCCGTGATCGGATTTCCTCGGCTTCGGCCATTTTGGATGGAAATACCTTTCTGTTCGTTCCATCCGGTTCACGTGCGGGCATGCCGATATCGGAAAAGGACCGGAAGGGATTGGTTCCCTTTTCCGGTCCTTCTTCCCTGGATGTCGCCCGGGCGGACGTCACATGCACAGTCCCGACATGCCTGTGCCACCGTCGCACGGATCGACGCATGGATCGGGCATCGGAACATCGGTCGTCTCCACTGTCGCGGGGAAAGAGTCCGACCCGGATGGGCCGGATTCCACGGCCGCGCGCGCGACCTGGGGTTCCTGCGACTCGTCGGAGTGGAACGAGGCTTCGGCGAGATCGGCCTGTCCGTCCTCTTCGGCCGGCGTCGGGCCCTTTCCGTGTTTGATTTCCAGGTTCATTTTTGCGATCTGGTCGGTGAGGTCGTCGTACTCCTTCTGGCCTTCCCATGGCTGGTTCAACGCGTTCCACGCGCTTTCCAGGCTGGCTTTCGCATTGCCGAGTTTGACGCCGAGGCTTTGCGCGGTGTTGGTGTTGTTGGAGATGATTCGGTCGAGCTGTCTGATGACACTGTCGGCGCTGTTGTTGATGTCCGGCACGCTGGTGCCGGCCCAATGCTCATGCTCGCCTTTCAATCCCACGAACGGGCGGAACACGTTGAGGCCGTTGACGGCCATGTTCCGTGAAGCGACCATGACGGTCAGACCGCAGTATTCGCCCACTTCCCGCGTTTCGCCGCGGTCGAGCCCGCGCACGATGCCGACGAGGTCGTGGATGGCCTGTCTGCGGTCCGCGATCGGGCCGTTGCCAAGATCGAGGCCGCATATTCCCCGGGTGAGATGCTGGCCGCGGATCTCGACGGCTTCGCGGAATTTCGGCTCGTCGTCCAACGCCTCGTCGTGGAGTCTTTCGAGATTGTCCACGGTCGGCTGCAGTTGCATGTCGATCTTGAACCGGATTGATCTCTGCTGGTCGGCGTGGGCGCGTTTGAGCAGTTTCATCTGGGTGAGCTGGTTCTCGAGTTCCATACGTTTGGCGATGTTCGGGTCTCCTGTGGCGATGGCCTTCATGTCGGCGAGGCTGAGCACCGTGGCGTCCACGTCGGACGCTTCGCGTGACGGCGAGCCGGAGCTCATGATCTGGCTGATGAACCGCGCCTTGCGCTCGACCGTCTGGAACATGTAGCTGTCGAACGTGCCGACGGTGACGTACCGGTAGTCCTGCACGTTGTCGAACATGTTGCCCTGCCTGCGGACACGGCCCTGGCGTTGTTCGAGTTCGGCGGGCTTCCAAGGGCAGTCGAGGTCGTGGATGGCGAAGAGCCTGTCCTGCACGTTCGTACCGGTGCCCAGGGTGCCGGTCGAACCGATGAGCACGCGCACCTCGCCTTTGCGGACTTTTTCGAACAGGGCCTGTTTCTTCTGTGGATCCTTTTCCTGCGCGGCGAACATGATCTCGTCTTCCGGAATTCCCAGGTCGACGAGCCGTCGTTTCAGATCGGATTGGATGTTCCACTTTCCGGACGCCGTGGTCGACGAGTCGCAGAACACGAGCTGTGTGGCCTTCTCCTCGGCATGCTCCCGCCAGATCTCGTGGATCTTCTCGGCGCAGACCTGCACCTTGCCGCCTTCCATGGGCTGGATGTCCGGATCGGACACGTCGAGCAGTTTCGGATCGAGACTGACTTTCCTGCCGTCGTTCGTGATGTTGAGCATGTTATCGTCCGACGGGTCAACGGCTCCGTCGCGCACCAGTTCGGCCCGTTCCACCAGCGCGTCGACGGCCTGTTTCTGCGCTTCGGTGGCTTCGACCGCGACGGACACCACCTCGCAGTCCGGCACGTCGAGGTCGAGCTGGTCGGCGGTCAGCAGGTCCGCGTAGTCGTGGAACGTGCTCATCAGCTCGGGAAGGTTATGGAATTTCGCGAACCGTTGCTTGATCTGGTATCCGCTGCCTTCCGGCTTGACTTCGACGCTTTCGACGATGCTGCCGTACGTGTTGGCCCAGCTGGTGAACGCCTCCACGCCCTGCGCCTTGAGCAGGTCGGGAGCGAGGTAGCGTTGCATGTTGTACAACTCGGCCATGGAATTGGATACCGGCGTGCCGGTCGCGAACACGATGTTGCTTCCATGTCCTGCCTCGCGCAGGTACTCGCACTTGTCGAACAGGTCCTCGCATTTCTGCGCGGCCGCGACGTCCACGCCGGGCACGCTGATCGTGGTGGCGATGGCGAGGTTCTTGTATTGGTGGGCTTCGTCGACGAACAGCATGTCCACGCCGAGGTCCTCGAAGTCGATCCACTCCTTGCTTTCCCCGCTGTCGCGCAGCGCCTGGAGTTTGCCGTCGACGCGCATGCGGTCCTTCTCGGCCTGTTTGACGGTTTTGCCGAGGTTCTTCTCCATTTTGCCGATCTCGTCCTTCAGCTTCTTCGCGGAGAAGTCGTTGCCGTCCGACTTCGCGGTCTCGATGCTGTCGAGCATCTCCGCCTTACGCCGTTCGAAATACTTCTCACGGCGTTCTGGACTGACGTGCATGCGTTGGAACGTGTCCTGCCGGACGATGACCGCGTCCCAGTCGCCGGCGGCGACTTTGGCCCAGAAGCGTGCCGCGCCCTTGCCGGTGCCGTCGGCCTCCGTCATGGACAGGATGTTCGCGTCCGGGTAGAGCGTCAGATAGTCCTTCGCCCATTGTTCGGTCAGATGGTTCGGTACGACGATCATCGGCTTGGTGGCCCGGCCGAGTCGTTTCGCCTCGTGGCAGGCGGCCACGCCGGTGAAGGTCTTGCCCGCTCCCACGACGTGCGCGACGAGTGTGCCCTCCTCGGATTGCAGGATCCTCGCGACGGCCTTGCGCTGGTGAGGATACAGGTCGATGTCGGCGCTGATGCCGGGGAATGTGAGATAGGAGCCGTCGTATTCGCGCGGATGGATGCGGTTGAACCGTTCGTTGTACACGTTCTCCAGCATGCGGGTGCGGTCCGGGTCGGTCCACACCCATTCCGCGAACGCCTGTTCGACGGTGTGGCGCTTCTGGTACAGCAGCGCGGTGGCCTGCGGGTCGCGGATCCTTCTCTTCCCGGTCGGGTCGTTCGGGTCGGGTTTGGTGAGGTTGCTGGTGGTCGCGTTGAGCGCTCCGGACACGACCTCGAACGGGTTGCGTCCCGCTCCGGTGCCCAGACCGTATTTCCGGATGGTTTCCTCGTCGAGTTTCGATCCGAGCGACGCGTTGACCTGCCAGTTGCCGGTCGTCTCGTCATGGCTGACCGTAAGGCTCCGCATGCCGCCGTCGGTGATGTTGGGCTGTTGGCCGAGGTCGAATGTGTCGATCATGAAGTCGCGGATCACTCCGGTCGGGATCCACGCCGAGCCGAGTTTCGCGGTGATGTCGTCGTGGGTGAGTCGCGCGGGCAGCGATCGCGCGAGTCGTTCGTGCAGGGATTGCAGGCTCTTGAGACGGTCCGTGTCCGCAGGTTCGGCCGGATGGGAGTCCATCCATGCGTTCCGGCGGCTTCTCCACTGTTCCAGGCCTTCCATGTCGACCATCTCGTCCAATGGTTTGAACGTCTTCTGGTCCCATGAATTGTAGCGTCCGTACCGTTTCTCGATGGTCGGATGGTTCAACCGGTCCACGTCCATCGCGTACAGGTATTCGCAGGTTTCCGGATGGGCGCGCAGGTCCTTGGCCAAGGCGAGGAAATCGCACTTGGTTTCCTTGTAGTAGCCGTGGTCCTCCACCTCCCACAGGCTTGGATCGGTGATTTTTCTCAACGCGTCGCATGCCGGACCTCGTTTGAAGCTGCCGGCGTTGAGGATCGTGGCGATGACCTTGTCGTCGATGGCCTCGGGATCGGCCGAAACGGCCTTGTACAGCATGCGCATGGCACTGTTGGACGCTCCTTCGTCATCGCTTGACCAGCCGTTGTCGAAGACCGTGTCGAACAGGTCGTTGCCCGTGGGTTGTTGCGCGTTCCAGTTTTTCCCGAGCAGTTCCACGCCGGGCTTGCAGCCATCCAGGAACATGGCGGCGAAGGCCCTCTGCTGGCCGTGTCCGTGTTCTTTGAGCACGTTGGAGAACCAGGGGGCTTCGACCACGGACTTGTTCGCGTGGATCGGGTCGGTGGCGCTCTGCCATGCCCCGGTTTGGGTGAGTTCCGTCCGGCATCGTTCGACAGACACGGGCGGTGCCACGTCCTCGAGCCCGTTGTCGGCGAGCCATTCCCTCACGCGCGCATGTTCGGGCTGGTCGACCAGGTCCCGGAGCAGTCCGTCGACGTGGTCGAGTTTTCCTCCCACGTCGCCGGACAGGTATTCGTCCGCGGGCAACGGCATCCCGGTGTCCGGATCCATAACGATGAGGTCGCCGAGTTTTTCAATGGTTTCGATGTCGTCCCGGGTGTCGAGCAGTCGTCCGATGAGGTCGAGATCCACATGTCCCACACGGTCGAGGCTGACGGCCATCGCGTCGACGGGTTCATCCACGTGTTCGGGCATCGGAGGCACCGGCGTGACGACCCTCTTGGAAAGCATGTCTCCTTTGGCTTCGAACCCGTTGGGGCCGATCTTCTCCAAACTGTAGAGCTGGTTGAGGCTCGGATCGGAGTTGTTCGGGTCGAACACGCGCAGGTTCTCTTTGGAATTGAGCCTGCCGTAGGATGCGACGAACCGGTCGTACTCCCCATCGAGGTCCCTGATGCCTTGGTCCACGGCGGTGTCGGCGGCGTCCGGGTCTCGTTCGATGGCGAGCAGGCGTTCCGTCCGGTCGCGTAGGCGCAGCATGGCGGCCATGCGCGCGTCCCCGCCCTTTTTGACGCGGGAGTGCGCGGGGACGAGCTGTCCGTCCATGTCGCCGTACCAGATGTGGTCGTTGCCGTCGACCGTGTACCGCATGGCCTTTTGCACGGTCCTGTCGGGAGCGACGATCGGCTCATTGGCGCGTTCGCCGAGTCCGTCGTGCAGGTCGATGCCGTACTCTTCGAGCTGGCTGGTGAGGATGCGTTCGACCTGTCCGCCCAATCGGCCGATGTCGCCGGTTCCGGTGACGTCGATTTGCGGGCCGAATGGTCCCGAGCCGATGGTCATGGTTCCGGCGACGTATTCGGGATGGTCGACGAACAGCCTGTTGGCGGTGACGCCGTCCCGGAATTCGGTGGTGTCCTCCCATTCGGCGGCCGTGTCGGCCAACGGCTCGTCGCGTTTGCGCAGGATCAGGATGTCGGAGACCACTTCGGTGCCGGCCTGTCTGCCGAACGTCTCCCTGGGCAGGCGGCATGCGGCGACGAGTTCGGCCCTGCGGGAGAGTTCGCGGCGCATGTTCGACGTGTTCTTGTCGAGCGTGTACCGGCTGGTGAGCACGGCGACGAGGCCGCCGGGGCGGACCGTGTCGAGACTGTGCCGGATGAACCAGTCGTGGATGACGGTACCGTCGATCCTGATCGCGTCGCTGTATGGCACGTTGCCTATCGCGAGGTCGAACGCGTCCGTGGGCAGGCCGGTCCGTTCCATCCTGTTGTTGATGATGTCGTCGTCCGGGCACAGGTAACGTGCGATGCCGGCGCTGATCGGGTCGGCTTCGATGCCGGTGAACGCGTAGGAGGATCCGGCCGGAGTGCTGCGGATGAAGTTGCCGGTTCCGCAGCCGGGTTCCAGCACCATGTCCGGGTGCTTCGGATCCCGGCCGAAACCGGCCTTGCCGAGCGCCTGCCACATCGCGTCCACGACGGGCCGCGGCGTGTAGAAGGCGGTGAGCGTGCTGCTGCGCGCGTCCGCGTATTCGGCGTCGGTGAGCAGTTCGCGCAGACGCGTGTTGATCCCACTCCATGCCGGATCGGCTCCATCCTCCTCGAACGCCTTCTGGGCGCCGCCCCATCCCGCGTACGCGGCGAGGGCGCGGATGTCGTCCTCGGTGGGTTCGCGGCCGCTGTCGTCGAGGTCGCGCAGCACCTCGATGGCGCGCACGTTCGCACGCGCCCGTTCGAGGCTGGATCCCGTGGCCTGCAGGTCCGGGTCGAGCAGACCGCGGTCGATGTGGGTCAGAGGGCTTCGATCACGTTCCTGATGGCGATCTCCTCGGCCTGATGCTCCGCCATCTTGAGTCCCTTGAACCACGGATCCCAGTTGCCCGGCTGCTTGAGGTGCTGGTGCGTCTTGTCCCAATGGTTGACGTACTCGGTGATCGTCCGGCCGTAGTCCTTCTGGACCTGGTCCATGTAGGCGTCCAACGCCGGCATCCCCTGCCTCTTGAGTTCCTTGAGCTGTTCCGGCAGATGCTCCGCCATGAACAGGTACCTCATCTTCTTGATTCCCTGGTACGGGCAGTACGTGACCGTCATTCCGGATCGTCTCCTTCCTCGCATCGTTTTCTTCCGTTTCATGGGAAGAGCCCGAATTAGACACCGTGCCTAATTTCGTTTGGATATAATTTTCCCCCCGATTCTGCCGGGAGTCAAGTCCGGACGGCATGTCGTCGAAATCGAAGGCGAGTTGTTCCGCTTCGATGGTGGCCGCGACCACCGGTTCCGGAGCTTCCGCGACGTTCTCCGACGCCAGCCCGTCGCCGCTGTCGGGCAGGTCTCTCCCCTCCCCGGCTTCGGATTGTGTCCCCGCTTCGGCCGCGGGGGCGTCCGCGCCGGATACGATGGCATCGTCCTGTACTGGCGTGGAGAATCTGCGTCCGTCGTGGACCATGTCGTAGATGAGGTCCTTGAAACGGTCGTCGTCCATAAGACGTCCGATTCGCGGATGGTCGGCGACGGCGGATCCGAGGCCCTTTTCGAAATCACGGCTGCCGATGGCAGTCGATCTGTCTGCCTCGCGGATGACGGACCTCAGATGCCGGTCCGCGGCCATATGGTCGGCGATGGCGTCCACCGTGGCGTACGATCCGGCGCCGGCGCCGAGCATATCCTCGATGTCGTGGCGCATGCGCGTGCTTTTCGTGTCCAAAAGGTCCGGGTCGAGGCCCGTATGGTGGAGCCATGCGTCGTAGACCGTCCCGTATCCGCAGTCGAGCCGCTTGGACAGTTCCTCGAACACGCGTTCGCGCACGATGGAGTCCACCACTCCGGTGACCGCGTAGAAATCGTGGCCGTCTCCCATGGGGAACGATTCGACGGCCTCGCGGAACGTGGTCCGCGGGTCGATGCGGCCGCCTTCCGGATCGTCCGGGAATTCGTGGGAGTACCAGTCCCGGATGCCGGATTCGAGACCATCCACGCCGTTCCAGTCGAATGGTTCCGCCGGCGTATCCGTGGATGATGCGGCGGCCGTCTCCGGCTCCTCGGCCATGTCCGCGGCATGTTCCGTCCGGTCGGCCATGGCCATGACCTCTTCGGCCGTCACCTGGTGGTTTCCGTCTTTCGTGACCATGGTGACGGGCAGTACGTCCAGCAGTCTGTCGATGTTCTCGCGGCGTCGTTCCCGGTCTTGTCCGGCTGCCCGTTCCGGCCGTCCTCCACTGGTTCCTCCGGCGTCGAGGATGTCCGAGACCTGTCGGGCGGCGTCGTCGGACAGCAGTTCCACCGTTCCTTCCGGCATGCCATGTCCGCCGGCCAGTGAAGTGAAGACGATCTGCGGACCGTGGCCCGTCTCATGTCCGGGCTTCGTGCCGGCCGTTCCGGAAGTATCGGCGGCGGTCGTATCGGGCGTGTCCGTCGCCGTGTTGAAGGAGTCCCATGAGTCCGGACTGTCGAAGATGCCTTCGCGGAGACTCCTGAGTTCCGTTTCCGTGGCCTCCGGCCCCTCGTGGACCATGCCTTCATCGTCGAACCAGTCGAGCCGGTAGGCCATGGGCGTTCCGTTCGCGTCGCGTGCGGCCACCTCGTATCCGGCGAACTGGCTCGCGCCGTTCTCGCTGGTTCCCGTGTCCGTGTCGTGCGCGTCGATGTAGCCGATGACCGCATTCTCGAACGCCGCGTATTGGCCTGACAATGCGGCGTCAAGGGCTGTTCCCGTATTGTCGGACGGGTCTTTCATCTCCCGTTCGGCCTGGTCGATCCACTCCGTGGTGAACCATTCGGGACGGTCTTCCGGCCTGATTGTCCCGTCGATCTCGCGGAGTTTCGCGATCTGCGCGTCCACGCTGCCGGCCCATAGGTATTTCTCCGCATGTGATGGGCCGAGGAAATAGTCGACGTCGTCCTTGAGGCGTCCGAGCAGCCGCAGGTTGAACCCGTAGGTTCCGTCCGCTCCGGGAGATGCCGCCAGGGTCCGTTCCGCGTTGGATGCCGCGGCTTTCGGAAATCCCCGTCCGGCGAGGATGGTCCGTGCCTGGGTGTTGCCTTCCGACTGGGCGATGAGGCCAAGCATGTCCTTGCCGAGTTCCCCGGCGTATTCCGTCGCCGCCGTGTCGATGAGCGTGCGCCAGTTCTCATCGTCGTCGTCGGGCATGCTGAGGATCATTCCCACGGGAGCGTGCTCCAGCATGGTTCTCGCGGCCTGTCGGACGACTTCCTGCCGGGACTGGTCGAGGCTGTATCTGCGGTTCATCGGATTGGTGTATGTCGTGAGAAGCCCGGGTGAGGTGATGACCCGTCTGATGGCGTTAACTTCGCTGTCCATGTCGAATTCGCCTGTGCCGATCAGGGCGGAGACCACGTCCGGGTGGTTCTCCGTTTTGATCATGTCGTCCAGGTCCCTGCGGTCGAGCCTGCCGGATTCGACGGCGTTCTTCCTGGATGGCCACCAGTCGCGGCCGCTGAGACGGTGGAGCAGGTCGTCCGAGGCTTTCGTCAGCATGCTTGCCGCCAGTCGGCTGTCCGTCTGGTTCCAGCAGCACAGGTCGATGGCGTTCTGGCTGAGTTTGCCTGATTCGACGAGCATCTGCAGCAGTCTCGTGTTGCTTTCGGTGCGGGCCATGTCCTCGAACAGACGTGCCGGCGTGCCGGCATAGCGGATGACCGCCTGGCGGAGTTCCGGCAGTCCGCTGGCCGCGAGGGTTTCCAGATCGTCCTCGTCGAGGCTGGAAAGGTCCGCATCGTGGGTCATTTCCACGAGTTCGTCCAACGCGTTGTAGTCGCGGTTCCGCCATTGCGGGTCGAGCAGATGCCGTGCGATCTGCTGTGGGGTGGAATGTTCGCGCGCCCAACGCAGTTCGGCCCAATCGTCGGAACGGTAGAGTTCTTCGACCTGCCGGCTGGTGTTTTCGTCGATCATTGTGGCTGTTCCTTCCATTCGGCTCACCGCATGCCTTCCAATGTGGGGCACGGCTTGTCGTCCGCCGTGTCGGCCGATGCCGGATTCGGGTACGGGAGCATGTCGGAGAGTTGTTTCGGTTTTTTGTTGCTTCCCATGTACGGTTCGTCCGGCAGGCTGTCGCCGTCGAACGCGCGCGCCCAGGGGTTCAGCGATGCGGGTGGACACCACTCGTCCGTCGCCGGAGGCTCGGGTTCCATCCTCCTTCGTGTTGGAATGGTTCTCGCCGTGTCGGGTGTGTTCAGTTCCTCGTCCGTTCCGGTCTTGTCGTCACGCATGATGTCCGTCTCCTTTCACATTCCGATCCCGGGTCCGGTGGCTGGCATGGCGCCTTGGTCGATGCCTGGATCCGGGTCCGGCAGGGCGTTCGCGTCCGGGAAGGCCGAAGCCCAGGGATCCCCGACCTGTGCCGGTTGGGTCTGGCTGACGGCATCCGGCATGGTGGTGGTGGAGTGAGCGTCCGGCATGGATGCCCATGGGTCGTCGGCCGCTGTGGCGGAATACCGGTCCTCGATGGCCTGCAATAGGCTTCTGATGGCCGAGAAGCGGTTCGGTTCATGGCCGATATATTCGGCGATGGGGCCTTCGGCCGGTTCCGTATGGTTCCATTTCTCTCCGGCGAGACGCCAGAGCCATTCGCCGTCCGATGCCACGATGCTGCCGAGGACCTGCCCGTCGGGCAGTTCCGCGTCGATGCGTCTCGGACCGTTCGCCCAGGCCGGGCCGGACCGCAGTTCCACGTCCTCGATGGTGAAGTCCTTGCCGTCGATGCTGAGTCTTTTCACGTCTTCCATTGGTTGTTCCTTCGTTGGTTTTGTTTGGAGTTCCGGCATGTAGTCGATGGGATTGAGTTGGAATGAGGAGCACAGTTGCGCGAATGCCTCGAGGGTGACGGCCGAGCCTTTTTTGATGCGGGTGAACATCGCCGGGCTCACGCCTGCCTTTTCGGCCAATGCGGCCCAAGGCATGCCGGTTTTGTTCCGATACCGGTTGATGTCCTCGCGGAACCGTTCCATATCGATGGATGACATGGTTGGTTCTCACATTCCGATTCCGGGACCCATGGGACCGTTGCCGGAGTTCGGGTCGATGCCGGGATCCGGATCGGGAATGGTCGGCCCGCTGGCTTGGAACAAGGCGTCCGGGTCGACGCCGGTCCACGGGTCCGGCGCTTTCACGCGTGCGGCGGAGGATCGTTCGTCCATTACGCAGACGCGGTCAGTGAGGTCGGCCGTCATGTCGTCCGCGTATGCGCCGACGCTTTCCAGGATCGGCGTACGGTTGTCCCATACGAGCCGGTCCGCGGTAGTCTGGTCCATGCCGACCCAGTCGCCGTCCTTGTTGACCCTCAGATACCGGTCCCTGTCGGGGTTCCATCCGCCGTACATGGTTTTCTCCGCGATCTCGCCATCGATGAGATGCTCTCCGACGGTTTCGCGGGCGGTTTCGGACGGGTAGGCGCGGTAGTATCCGAGGTCGCTTTCCGGGTCCATGCCGTGGACGGTATCGACGATGTCATGCAACAGTCCGATGTTCTCCGGCGTGCGTTCGATGAGATTATCGGCGTCCAGTTCAAGGGCGATCTGCGATGCGGCGGTGGCGCGCGCCATGACGGCGTCCGACGGGTCTTCGTCGCGGGTGGTCCAATAGGCGCCGTCGTTGCTGGACCATAAGGCATCGGCCGCGGCATCATGCCAGTATCCGGGGTCGTTCCAGTTCGCGGACCATTCCTTGATCTCGTCGTCGAAGCCGGTCATGTTCGTCATGGCGATGTACCGGTCGTGTTCGATTCCCGGTGGGAGGACCGAGTCGAACTGGTCTTCGGTGACCCAGCGGAATTGGTCGTACCTGTCGGGCTTGTAGCAGTCCTCTCCGAGCTGGTAGCATTCCTCGCCGATTCCGATCGGCTCTTCGATGGCGTTGCTTCGTGCGAAGAGCGATAACCGTTCGGTCGCCTGGTCGCGCCATGCTTCCATCTGTTCCAAGGTCGGGTTTTCCATGTTCGTCTCCTTTCCGTCACATTCCGATTCCGGGACCCATGGGACCGTTGCCGGAGTTCGGGTCGATGCCGGGATCCGGCATGGGAAGCCCAGCGTCCGAGCGTTGTTCCGGACGGTCCGGCAGTGGGACGGCCCGCATGCGTTCGATGGCGTCGGCGGTGAGTGATTGGTCGAATTCCTTGGACAGTCCGGGATCGGTGGCGATCTTCGCGAGTGTGGACGCGGTGGAGAAGTCGATGCCCGGATATCTCATGCCGAGTTCCCGTTGCGTGTAGAGGATGGTCCAGTCCTGGATCTCCTCATGCCGGTCGAGGATGCTCCCGACGGCGCGTGCGAGAGCGTCGTGGTCCAGAAGGGACAGTTCCGACCGTTGGCTTACGTCGACCATGATGGTTTCCTTTCCGACGGGCCCATCCCGTCTTCCTCCCGTTCACATGCCCCCGGTTTTTTCGCCGCCGATATTTTTTTCGAGGATGAAAAACCGATATCGGTTGGGATGCGTGTGGAAGGGACGCACCATTCGATATCGGGAAGGAATTGAAGTGCGTCTTGTGATCGCTGAGAAACGTTCCGTGGCTTTCGCCATCGCGCAGGCGTTGGGTGATGTGAGACAGGGCGATGGGTATGTTTCGGCCGGAGAGACGCTCATCTCATGGGCGCAGGGCCATCTGGTGGAATTGTCGGATCCGGAGGAATACACGGACATGCCTTGGTCAGCGCGTAAGTGGACGATGGAGTCCCTTCCCATCGATCCGAAATCATGGCGTTGGCGTTTGAGCGGTGCGAAGGGCGCGGTGCAACGATACCGTTCCCTCTCCGAACTGCTTCGTTCCGACAAGGTGACCGAGCTGGTCAACGCGTGCGATCCGGACCGTGAGGGCGAGGCCATATTCCGACGTATCCTCATGGCCTCGAAGGTCTCCAAACCTTCACTGCGCCTGTGGGTCGCGTCATTGGACGAGCAGGCGATCCGCGACGCGTGGAAAAGGATGCGTCCGGAATCCGATTACGATGGTCTGGCCGACGCGGCGGACGCCAGGGCGAAAGCCGACTGGCTGGTCGGCATGAACGCGTCACGCGCCCATACGCTCGCCTGGCATCGCAGTCTGTCGCTCGGACGAGTGCGCACACCCACGCTGAACATGGTCGTCCAACGTGATCTCGCCATCGAATCACACAAGCCGACTCCGTTCTGGCGACTCATCGTGCCGATGGACGGGTGGACGCTTGAAAGCGGGAAGATCGAGGACCGGGCGTCGGCCGACCGCGTGCTGGCCGACGCCAAGGGACTGGCCGTCGATGTTCTGGAGGTGAAACGGCGTCGCGAGCATGCGAAGCCGCCGACCCTGTTCGACCTGACCGGATTGCAGAAGGCCATGAGCGACCGGCACGGGCTGACCGCCGAGCAAACGCTGGACTGTCTGCAGCACTTGTACGAGATGAAGGTAGCGACCTATCCCCGCACCGATTCCAAATACGTCACCCATGATGACGTGGACGGGTTGAAGGAACTGCTGCAGCCGAAATACGCGCTGGGCTTCCTGGATCAGAAGCCCGTCGACGCGATCCACGACCTGTATTCCGCCGGCGGATTCGATCCGATGCGGTGCGTCGCGGACGACAAGGTCCAAGGTCATACCGCAATCCTTCCGACGCGGCGTCTCACCTACGACGTGTTCCAGCATGACATGACGGACATGGAACGCAAGGTCATGACCGTGATCCTGACTCGCATGTGGGCCGCCTGCGCCACGGACCGTGTCCACGACACGGTGAAGGTCGATGCGGCATTGGATGAACGTCATGCCGATGGTTCCACGGAACGGGTTCCGCTGTCCGCATCGAACGATGTGACGGTCGATGCGGGTTGGACCGCCATCGAGCACACGTCGAAAACGGACGGCGCGGAGAAGAAGCCCGCGAATCGGATACCGGACTCCCTCGGGAAGGGACCTCTCTCCCAGTCCGGCTCACCTTCCCTCGCCGAGGGCGTGTCCGCACCGCCGAAACCGTTCACGGAGGCCACACTGCTGTCCGCCATGGAGCATGCGAGCCGTTTCGTCGCGGACAGCGATCTGAAAGCCGCCTTGGATGACGACACGAGTCATTCGGGAGGCATCGGCACGCCCGCGACCCGCGCCAGCATCCTCGAGAGCCTGGTCAAAAGCGGCTACCTGCAGCGTAAGGGCAAGCAGATACGCAGCACCACCGCCGGACGGATGCTCGTCGGCGTCGCCATCGACGAGTTGAAGGATGTGAAGCTCACCGCGCAATGGGAGCAAAGCCTTGCCGACATCGAACATGGCAAGAGCGACGAGACGTCCTTCCTGAACGAGATCCGCACGGCCTGCGCGGCGATGCCCGGCCGTGTCATGGAGATGACCCAGCGCGACAGCCTGCGACAGTTGGCGCAGCAGGCCGGCGAACGCGAATCGTTCGGCCCCTGCCCGCGTTGCGGCAAACCCGTGGTCAAGACCGGCAGCATCTGGCAATGCTCGTCGAACAAGAGCATGAAGGATGACACCGGCGCCTGGAAGCTCAGCGAGGGATGCGGCTACAAGATCTTCGCGCAGGGTTTCGGCAAGAAGCTCACCGACAGCATGGTCCGCCGCACGTTGGAAGGCAAGCGTCCGAAAGTGTCCGGCCTGAAATCGAAGGCCGGCAAGACGTTCGACGCGCGCCTGGTGCCGGACAGGCAGTACGGCATCGGATTGTCGTTCGACGATCTGAACAGGAAAAGGAAGTAGATCACCGTATGCGCACTTCTTCACCACCTTCTCTTTCGATCACCTGCGTCGCGATGGACAACGTAGGGAGAATCCTGAAGGACAGGCACATCAGCGTAAACGGACTTCTGGCCTTGATCCACGACAGGCATCCCGATTGCGGCCTGCCATACAGCATTTTGCGCAGGCTTGTCTCCCATGAGCGAAAGATGAGCATCGATGAGGCGATCCTGATCTGCGACGCCCTCGACATTCCGTTCACGGCATTGTTCGACTTCGCGGGTGAAGTGCCTCACGGGCCGCTCAAGGGCATGACGTCCGCGGATATCTACCGGGCCTGCGACGCCGCCGGAACCTGGCATACGATTGGAAAACGTCCGGGATTGGGAAAACGTCCGGGAACGCGCCGAAGAAGGTCCAAGTGATCGCTTACGAGACCGGGGATATACTCGAATCGTTCGACATACGGTTTCGTCCGCCCGGTATGAAAGGACTCTGGTTTGCTGCCTGAAGACGCATATCATGCATCGACCGGTGAGGGAACCCCGGCGACTCGCTCCAACGCTTGGGACATTGGCTTTGGCCTGCAGGCCGCGGACGGGCTTACCCCGTCAGACTACGCGCTGGAACAGTCCAAGGAACAGATTTCGGGAAAAGTCTCCTACGCCGAAGTCGAGCATCGTTTGTGTGAATACCATTCCAGGAACAGTGGTGAGGTGGAGCATTTCGAGGCTGATATCGTATCCACCAGGATCGGTTCCATTCTCCAGGCCGGATCATTCGCATTCGTACCTTCGACGCTCATGCGGATCCATCGTCATCTTTTCGATGGAGTGTTCACGGATGATTGGGTTGGACGGTGGAGACGGGTCAATCTGATCAAAAAGGAGCCGGTCCTTCGAGGAGATTCAGTCCCCTACGCTCCTTTCCTCTTGATCGGAGAGATGCTGGATTACGAGTTCGACCAGGAGAAAAGGCGCCAGGCCGGGCTTCCACGGACCGACAGACGTGGAATCGCGGTTTCGGCGTTCGATTTCATGTCCCGCTTGTGGCAGATTCATCCGTTCCGTGAGGGAAACACTCGAACGGTTGCCGTGTTCGTGATTCTATATCTCAGAAGGCTTGGATTCACTGTCGGCAGTGAGCCGTTCGCATCGCATGCCCGATATCTTCGTGATGCCCTTGTGTTGGATAACATTCTCAATCCCGCTTTCAAGGATCCGGCTCCTCTGCGTCGTTTCATGGAAAGGACGCTTTTCAATCCATCCATTGAATTGGAGAATCTGCTCAAATCCTCCAGTATGGATTCTCATAGGTTCGGGCAATCCGAAGGCTCAAAGGGAGATATACCGGTTTGATTGGTTTTTCGCAGATTAGGCTCCGCTACGTTCCAAGGTGGCGTCGCTCTACTTCGACGTTTAAACATCACTGATGTACCATCAACAACTTTATAGTGTTTTATATGGCTTTATAAGAGCCTATAATGCTTTATAGATGTTTAGATTGTTTATATTCTAAGGAGACCGGCCATGAACGACATGCCACCAATCCAAGCGCTCAATCCTTTCATGCCAGGCGCGGGGATGCGTCCGCCGGAACTCGTCGGAAGAGAGAAAGACCTCGAGACCATGGACCGTATGGTCGCACGCACCAAACTGCATATGCTCGACAGAGGGATCATCTTCAGCGGACTAAGAGGCGTCGGCAAGACCGTCCTCCTCATTGCATTGCAGGAACTGGCCTCCTCGAAGGACATGGCCACGGCGAGAATCGAAGCGGAAGGGAACACGGAAACCGACTATGACGCGCTCTTCCACGAGATAACACTCGCAGCCACGCGTCTCCCCTCATCATGGTTAAGGGAAAACCTCGCCAAGGCGATAGCAAACGTCAACTCGATATCACTCGACTTCTTCGGAGCAGGCGTGACCGTAAGCACCGACAAACCGGAACAGGCGCGGACGAATTCGTTCAAACTCGAGCTTCTCATCGAATCCGTCACGAAAGAACTGCGGAAAAACAACTCGGGCCTCTACCTGTTCATCGACGAATTGCAGGAAATGTCGGAAGAACCACTGGGAACGCTCATATCCATCCAGCACAGGATGGGACAGGAAGGGCTGCCTTTCTACATCATCGGGGCCGGTCTTCCGAATCTCCCAGGGACACTCAGCAAATCAAGATCATATGCGGAACGACTGTTCGAATACCGCCGCATAGGGCAATTGGACGATGCCGACACCGCCGAAGGATTCCAAAAGCCCGCCCAAAGCAACGGCAGGCCGTTCTCAGACGACGCGCTGAAAGAACTCGTCCGGGTCAGTCATGGATATCCGTATTTCATCCAGGCTTATGGAAAAGCCGCTTGGAATGCGTCGAACTCGAATCCGACGCCGCTGAGTGCGGTGGCGGAAAGCGAACCATACGCGAGGGCGGAACTGGATGAGGGACTGTATTCATCGAGATGGCAGAGGGCCTCGACCCCGGGAAGACGATATCTCACGGCCATGGCGGAAATCGGAGGCGATACGCCGAGTTCGACGTCGGAAATCGCAAGACGACTTGGAAAGACGCCGGGCGAAGTGTCCATGGCACGCGATTCCTTGATCAAACTCGGACTGATCTATTCCCCGGAGCATGGCAAGGTCGCTTTCACCGTCCCGGACATGGGCGAATTCATTCTGCGTGCCGCACCATCCGACGGGCAGGCATACGACGGACGTCGGTCCAATGTCGACTGACGAATGGCGGTGACTTTTCCCGACAATGCCCATCGCCTCCACGCACGCCCATCCTCTGCACTTATTCTGTGACGAGCAGCGGCTTGTGTTGGAGCATGTTCTGGATGAGCGTGCCCATGTCCGCGACCGGCAGATAACGGGCGATGATGGTCCAGATGACCGCCACTTCGATCAGGCCGAGAATGACGGTCACCGTGCCCCATACGAGTTGCATCCACAATCGTGGGCCGGTGGCCGCACGTCCGGTCACTCCGCCTATCACCGTGAGGATGATGAGCGCGGGGACCAGTAGTTTGATGTCCCAGCCGTCGAACCATTGGCTTACTGAGACAAGCCATTGCGCGAGGGCTTTGAGGGCGCCGGTGATGGTTGCCATATTGCCGTCCTTTCCTGTTGGATCGTTTGCACTGTTTGTTGTTCCACGTGCCGTTCCTCTTGTATCGGCTGATTTTGACGTGTCCTGACGGGACGGGTGGACGGTTTGACGGTGGTGGACGTGTGGTTGATACGCCCGTTGAGGTTGGCCCAATGCTGTTCCTGCCTGCCGCTTTCCGCAGGAGGCCTCTCCCCCAGTGGACTGTCCGGGTCGGCCACGCCCCACATGGCCCGGTACACGGCCACGTCCCTTAGCAGGTGTCCGTCGCCGTTCCACGAGTTGAGCACCCGTCTCACCCATGGCTGGTTGGACTGGCGTGCCTCCTGTTCGAGCATGCCGGCCTTCGTTTCGATGAGCCGTTCGTTCTGACGTACCATGTCGAGGGCCGCGTCATGTTTGCGGGAGCGGATGGGCGGCAGTATGCCTCCGACCCAATCGTCGTGGACGACGCCGTTGGTCCGGTCCAGGAGTCCCGCGTTCAACCTGCCGGCGATGGTCGCCGCCCAGTCGGGTTCCACCGGACGGTTCTTCCTTTTCAGGTCCGGATCGTTTTGGATGGTTTCGCGCGCAATCCTGCGTAGCGTCTCCCATTCGGGGAAATCCGACTGGTCGAGGTCGTCGCGTGTCTGCATGTACGCGTCGAGCATGGCTTTTAGGGCCGGCGTGCGCCGTTCGTCCACGGAGAACCTGCTGCGTGCGCCGTCCAATGATGGCGTCTCCTGGTATGGGATGTCGGTCTCTTCCATCATGCGGCGCAGGGTTTCGGTCACGCCGGGGTCTGCGCCCATGTCGAGCGTGAACGTTTTCCCCGACTCTGTGTCCGGGCCGGGCATCATGTCGCGTGCCGCGCGGATGGCGACCTGTTCCGCTTTCTCGGCCGTGAGTCTGCGTGGCTTCTTGTCAAGGCTTTGGCTGATGATCGCGGTCGCGCGTTTCGCATCGGTCATGTAGGCGCGGGACCATACGCCGCGTAGCCATTCGAAGCTTGGACTGCGTTTGATCTTGTCCACGGTTTTCGCGTCATGCGCTTTGCCGAGCATGGCGAGCAGGTGGGGGCCGGCGATGAGGCCGGCCGCGTAATCGTGTTCGCGGAGCAGCCGTTTCAGATCGTACCGGTCCTTGTATTCCTGTTCCGCGGTTTCGGTGGCCGTCAACGGTTCCGCATGGGTGAGCAGCGAATTGAGCATGCGTGTCATGGCGATCTGCTTCGGATCCTCTTCCGCGCCGGTGAGCATGTGGTCGGTGTGCCGTTCATCCTCCGGCTTGCATCCGAACAGGAAATGGTTTTCCTCCTTGCCTCGCGTGCCGGCCACGTACTGCAGATTGCACGCCGAGTTCGAGTCAGATGGAAACAGGGCGGCGCATCGGTCCACGGTCATGCCCTGGCTGCGGTGGATGGTGGTCGCGTAGCCCGCCTCGCAAGCCTTCCGCAGGACCTCCTTTGGAATGTTCCAGACGGTGTTATCGGAGAGGTTCACGCATCGTGCGCCGGACTTGCCGGTGGCGATGATCCTGAACGTCATGCCGTTTTCGAGCGATCGTCCGTTCTGGCCGTGTATGTCCTTCATGTTGTCTCGGCAGACGATCTGGTCTCCGGATCCCACGTCGAGCCCATCGCGCAGTTGGAACAGTTTGTCCGGGTCGCTTTCGCTTTTGCCTTGCGCGCGCCGTTCGAGGATGAACCGTTTGTTGATGTCGCGTACCTGCGCGTTCGTTCCGGCGATCAGCAATGTCGACTTGCCCATCGACTGCCATTTGATGCACATCTGGTACGCGTCTTCCTCCACGTCCGCGTCCTCGCCCCAGTGGATGCGGTCATGCGCCAGATATTCGTCCACGAGCTGCCGGCACTGGTTGACGCTCGCTTCGTCCAACCGGTCGCCGCCGTCGCGTAGCCGTAGGGTCGCTTCCGGTTCACCTTCCCACCTGCGGCGGGACGCGGCTCCTTCCGGATCGTTGGCCCATTTCTCCGCTTTGGCGGTGAAACGCCATATGCTTGACAGTCTCGCGCACTGGTCATGCCGGTCCGCGTAGCCGAGCATGCCGCCCGCGCCGGATACGGAGTCGAGCTGTTTCGGATCACCGGTGAGAAGGACCTTCGCGCCACGCATTTCTGCGAGCCTGGTTATCCATTGCAGGTTTCTGCTGTCGACCATGCCGGCCTCGTCCACGATGATCAGCTGGTTGGGTTTGATCGTGTTCGACGAATCCGTGACATGGTTGGCAGTGATGTTGATGCGGGCGAGCAGTCGTTCCAACGGGCTGGTGGCGTTCCTCAACCTTTGCTGGAGCATGCTTTCCTTCTGCACGGAGGCCATGATCTGGTCCGGATCGTTGAGGGCCATCAGCATGGCGATGGTCTTGCTGTCGCAGCCGATGCTGTTGCGTAGTTCTTCCACGGCCTTGTGGCTGGTAGCGAGGCCGAGGACGCTTCCCGCGCCGTACCGTGCCTGCCATGCCTCGGCCACGGCCTTCATGGTCGTGGTTTTTCCCGTGCCGGCCGGTCCGATGATGCTGCTGACCAGTCGTGGATTCTCCAACGCGTACGCGGCCGCTTTTTTCTGGTCCTCTGCCAGCGGATAGCCGCCTTGGGCTTGTTTCCTTTCGTTCCACCGGTCGAGCCATTTCTCGCCTTCGCCATGCGCGTAGCCGACATTGGCGGTCTTGTTGAATCCTTCGATCATGTACTGTTCAGCCTGAAGCACGTCCTTGGTCGTGTACTTGTCGAGGTCCGCGTCGTCGAACACGCTTCGGCCCTGGTGCGTGGCGAGGCTCAGATCATCCATCATGTCTTCCGGCAGCTTGTACCGGTCGGGTGTGAGTTTGACGCATTGGCTAAGGGCCTTGTCCGCGATTGCGTTCGCCACGATGATCCGCTGCTTGGGGTCTATGCGCACGCCTCGGAGCAGGCGTTGGGCTTCGGCCCTCACGTTGCTGCGAGTCCATGTGGTGTGCGCGTGGGTCGTGGCCTGGATTGTGGCCTGGGCCTGCCGGTCGAGGTATTCCTCGCCGCCTCCGGCGAGCCGGGTGAGGTCGGCGAGCTGGCCGAGCAGGAGTCTGGCCACGTCTTCCTCGCATTCGGCGTCCACATGCATGAGACTGCTTTTATGCGAGTTCACGTCCTTCATCATCTGGTCGAGTTGGATATCCGGTGCGACTTCGCCGAGCTTGTGGTACCAGTGGTCGCGTTTCGCTTTCAGGGATGGTTGGACTGCCGGTTTGGCTTTGCGCGTGTTCCTCCACACTTCGAGATCGATTTGCGCCTTGCGTTTCGGACCGACTTCCTTGCCTGTCTGCCGTTCCTCTTCTTTGATTTTCTCTTCGACCAGTTTGGCTATTTCCGCGTGACGTCCGCTGAAGGCGTCGATGAGTTCCTGCGGCACTCCCTCGACCTCGTTGACCACGGCTTTGGTGCCGGTGTCCTGTCTGAGGGTCCACGACCAACCGAACCGTTCTGTGAGCAGGTCCTGGAGCAGGTTCTCATGCACTTCGCTGATCTCGACCAGGCTCGCGTAGATCTTCCTCCCGTCCAACGCGGTCCAGACCTTGTCGGACGAACGGCGCACGCGGTTGCTGAGGACGACGTGCTCGTGTGGCTGCGGGTCGCCGTCGCGACTGTCGTAATGGTCGAACACGAAGCCGGCCACCCCGTCGGCCGATACGCTGGCGACGCCGCCCTGGCCCGCGCGCGTGGTCGCGTATTCCTTTTCGAAATATTCGATGGTCATTTCCGTGGCCCTGCGCATGCATTCGTCGATTCCGTCACGGGTCTCTTTATCGCCGAACGCCCAGAGGATGCTGATGCTTTTCGGCTGTCGTGTGGTCAGGTCGAATCCGGCGACCGGAGCTTCGCCGTTGTCTCCCTCGACCAGTTTCACGTCGCCGAGGTATTGGCCGTTGGACGGGTTGCGTCGTTCGTTGATGAGCTCGCGCACGGTTTTGCTGGAGGCCGTGGTGCCGACCTTGCCGCCGACGAGTTCCGCGCCCTTGCCGATCCAAACGCCTGGTGGGTTGCCGGCCGCCGTGTAGTAGGCGCTCGGATCGGATGGGTTCAACGCGTTGTCACCGTCGATCGCCTCCCGCGCGTCACGGAGCGGGTATTCGGCGTTGCTGAGTTTGGTGAGGTTCATTGCCATGGTTTGTTCACTTGTCTCCGGTGGGTATCGGCCCCGTGTATCCGAGATGCCTGAGCATGCGTTCCGCATCACCCTGCGTGCCGTGCTGGTCGATAGCGCGCATGAGGTTCGCGACGTATCCGTTCGCCGTCGCCTGTTCGATGAGTTCCGGCTTGCATTCCAGGATGGTTTTCAGTTGGAACATGCATGAGAACCGACTGGCTTTTCTGACGTTTTTGATTTCCTTGTGCGCGTTCAGAGTGGATTCTCGTTTCCCGTCGGCCCTTTTCCGATAGTCCCCGCCTTGCTTGGTCAACTGGTCCAAGGCCAGTTCCGCCGACTTGTTCTTTTTGAAATCGATCGCGTCCTGTTTCCGCTGGGCGTACGTCTGGCGGCACGACCTGCTGCAGAATCGTGCGGTCGGCCCTCGTTTGGGCTTGCGGATCAGTTTGCCGCAGATGGGGCATATTCCATCGATCCGTCCGTATCTCTCGTCCAGTTCGTGCCGTCTGCGTTTGATTTCTGAAGCCCGCATACGCAGTCCGATGAGCTGCCGGTCTTCCTTCTTTCCCATGATCGAACCTCACTTGTATGTCCACGGACCACGATCGTCGGCCCATCGGCCTCCCGCGATGTTGTCCTCGCGCCAGATATGCTTCAAGGCCGTCTGATAGGTAACCGTCGTCTCCTTGCGGTCCAGGTCGCCCGTGTATTCGTCCTCGAGTTGTTCGCCCGGTTCGTCAATGCGTCCCATGAACGTGCGTGGCGCCCTGCCTTCCGGACTCACGTCCGGATCGTCGTTCCACCGTCTCACGCCGTTCCAGTGGACGCTGTCGGCTATCAGATTCATCCCGTCCGAACCGATCTCGGCGGACAGCCAACGGAAATCGTCCCCGTAATCGATGGGGATCATCGGATTGATCTGGAACATTAATATCGACTGACGGGCAAGTTGATAGACCATTTCGACAACCGCCCTGTCATGCCCGGGAGCGATCTCGTTGTAGTCGGCGATCTCACGACTCAAAGATTCCAAGGCGTCCTGCCGGTCGAGCCACGCCTGCAGCAGACGATCATCCCGTTCCTTCTCGATACGCAAACATTCGTCAACCTCACCCAACCTTTTTTCCTTCATGCATTTACTCGCGGCACATTTCAAATGCCACTTCCGGTATTCACCCTTGACACCGGCCTTGCCCGTTTTTCTACAGATCTCCGTAACAGGCTTTCCGCAACGCAAGCAACACGGAATGGCGTTTTTCGATTGTTTTCCCATAGTCAAACCACATGGAGTGCGTCATTAGATTAACGATATCGGGTCAAAACCCTGACGTTAATCAAAATCACCCTTAAAAACGGCGGTATTCCGCCGTTTCCAGGCGTCAGCCGCGAAGCAGGGTGCAAGACGCGCGTGGTTTCTTTTTTATGCTTATAGTTTTTGTTTTGGGGTCTGTTTTGGTTTCTTCTGTCTTTTTGTCTTGGTTGTGGTTCTTTCTTCTTTTTTGTTGTTGTCTTTTTTCTTGTTTCTTCTTGTATGGTCTTTCTTCTATCTTTTTTCGTTTTGGTTTTTCTTTCTTGAATTTTTTCTTCTCTGTGTTCGTTTTCCCCTATCATTGTTTTCGTACGAAAAGTGCTTTTGCGCTCACGTGCAAACATGGCCGCGTCGATATCGGGACCATGCCGATCATGAGCCGGATGATCCTGGTCCGGGGGTGGGAAGTCCGGAACGAGGATTCGATATCGGCTCGGCTCTCTCTTCGCGCAGTTTGGACCATACGGGTCAGGATGCGCCGGCTCAATTCTGGCCTATCGGTTTGGCGTGGGCTTGAGCCGATATCGAAGGTCATGCCCCGGCTCCGATATCGGCTGGTGGTTTGTCTTTCAAGCCTTATGAACACGGCCTGTGATTAATGGTCCATAAGGGACCATTTCGGTTCTGGACCGATATATCGGCACGTGATCCGCATGCCGATATCGGTTCGGCTCATTTGGGTCAATTGAGCCTTTGGCTTTATTCCAAGGGTTTGAGGTCATGGACCATATGGTCCATGGTCCGGATGGTCCTGGTCCTTTTCTTTTTCGGTCCGATATCGGGGACGATGCGTTGGCTCCGATATCGGTTGGTCGGGGTCCATCGATGGCGCTTCCTTGGGCCATTCCGATTCTGCTGCCGGCCGCTCGGCATGTGATTGGAGCAGTGGCCCGCATGCCGATATCGGATTCGTGGCCGGTGGTCCAATCATGTTTCTCTACATGCCCATCGATGACCGGACGTCATTGTCCGTGTCTTCCGTGATGGCAGTCGGATTCGGTATCGGGAGTCCGATGGAAGGTCGCCCCGACTTGATCCGTTCGGTTTCAAGTCTCCGCGACTCCGCGGAGGTGAGCCCTCCCGGCAGCCGGCCAATGGCATAATCTCTCAACCATGCGCATAACGGAGCGGGATCGTCCGATTCGTAATATCGAAAAGCCTGTTAGTGAAATCACGCTTCAGAGACGGGCTTATGGCGAATACGCCAATGCCCGCGTTGATGAGCACATGGTTCGCTGCCATCAATGCGGTACGTTTATTGCCGTCGTTGAACCATTGTCCGCGTGTGATGGCGCAGAACATGAGCAGGGCTTGATCCTCTGCCGACCTTTCGGACTTCGATAATGACAAGATCACATCATGGGAGGATTCAATGGTAGGCAGATCCGGAATCCAGTCCGTTCCTCCGATGCGCACATCATTCGTTCTTATCTTTCCCGCATCCCGTATGAGTCCTTCACCAAGAATCCGATTGTATTCGGACACATACTGCCAGTCGATAGGATGCCCGCCGTTCTCGAACAAGAACATCCACGCCCGTTTGATGTTGTTGACCACGATGATGTCGTTCACTGTCATGTCCGCTGGCGCCCGTCCATCGAATATCTCCTGGGTGTCGGGGAACGTTATCCCATCGACCTCAATGTTGGCCGTCTTCCACATGACGTCGATTAATTGGCGTTTTGCCAATTCCATCGCCATTGTTGCCCGGTCCGAATTGTCTTCAGCCATTGACATGTCCTTTCTTCTTTGCCTTCATTTTATTAGTTTGCTTCCCAAGAAAAAGAGAGCCCATGAGTTTTTCATGGGCTCGAATCTGCGGGATTTTCTAGAAGGCCGGCTCCTGTGGTTCGGCGAACTGGTCCTGTGTGGCAGTGGGCCATGGATCATTCGTTGGCTGGGCCGTCTGCTGTTGCGGTTGGACCAGCGGAGCGTGTTGCATGCCGGCGTTGGCGGTGGCCTTGGTGATCTGGACGGTGGCGTAACGGACGGAGGCGCCGAGATCGTCCACGTTGAGCTCGTAGCTGCTTCGCCTCTCCCCCGTCTCGGTCTGCCAGTCGCGTTGCACGTATCGTCCGCTGACTATGACCCTGGTGCCCTTGCGGATGCCGGAGGCGATCATATGGTCCGCCAGGATGCCGTAGGCTACGCAGCGGATGAACGTGGTCTCGCCGTCCTCCCATTTGCCGTTCTTCTCGGTGACGCTGGTTTGGGCTACGCGGAAGTTGACGACGGTCTTGCCGCCTGCCGTGCGCTTGGGTTCGAGATCGGAGACGAGATTGCCCATGAGGGTCATGGGAATCTGGTTGATTGTCGCCATGATTGGTCCTTTCTTTCGAATTGCGGCCCATGTGGTGGGCTTATCCTTCTCACTTCATCGTATGTCGATATTCCATGTGCCCACTCAGTCCCATGCTTGTTCTCTGAATTTGGCTTGTTGCTGGGCGGTTTATGGCTTTTCGCGCCGCGCCGAGCATTCCGCGCGCGAGGTCTTTCGCCCGGCCTGTGTCTATGAAGCTTGACGCCGATCCGAGCATGCTCAGATGAGAGGTGAAGAAATCGGCGGCTGCTTCGACTCCGGCGTCGGTGGAAGGCGCGAGTCGTCCGGCGGCGTACGCTTCGATGATCGCGTCGCCGACGGTGAATGCTCCTTCGATGATCTGGCAGCAGTCGTAGTCCTGACTGTTTGCGTAATCCTCCGCCTCGTCTGTCACAATGCTCATTTCAACCCTCCTTCTTCCGCTGAATAATGTCAGTCTTCCCTTTCATTCCACTTCCCTCGCCTGGTGGCCTCAGCACAAAGCGCTTGGTAGAGCATCTGCTCCTGGATCGCGTCGGACAGTGCGCGGTGTTCCTCGACGTCTCCGATGTGGTAGTCGACGATGAGGTCCGCGACTCGGTGATGACGCTTCTGCGGGTTGAGCTCCCAGCTCATCTCCTTCGTGCATGCCCACTTGCAGTCGAACACTGGCGAGGTCGGATCGTAGACGCGTTCGGCCGCGTCAAGGAAACTGACGTCGAATTGGGCGTTGTGCGCGATGATGGTCAACGGCTCCCCCGCCGGCCAGACATGGTCGATCCACTGGTGGAAGCGCATCATCGCCGCGCCTGCGGTCGGCATGCCTTGGAGCATGTGGTCGGTGATGCCGGTGAGGCCCGTGATGAATTCCGTCAATGGATGCTGCGGGTCAATCAACTGCTCGAACTTCGGCCGGCTGTTCTCGTTTCCGGGTTGCACGAACAGGGCGCCGATCTCGATGAGCGTGGCTCCCTCCTCGGGATTGAGGCCGGTGGTCTCCGTGTCGAGCATGATGTATGTGTCGATCGGCTTGTCAAGCGGTTCGATGCGGCGCGGATTGCGACGGTCGATATAACGTTCCCAATACATTTTGTTGTGTTTCCTTTCTCGTGATTGTTATTGTGATATTCCCGATTATTCTTTCGTTGTTTCGATGAAGTCGAGAAGGGCCTGCTGGTATGACGGCAGTCGTTTGCCTTCGCGTCCTTCCATGTCCTCCCACCACCAGCGCAGGCCGTCTTCGTCCGTCTTGCGGTTGAGCCAGCCGGTCTGCCTCGTCTTCCAGGGTGTTCCGGGTTCCGTCGGCTTGGTCTTCAGCATGATCTCCGTGCGGTCCTGGGTGCAGTCCCAATCGCACCAGACCGTGCCTTCGTCCGTATGGCAGGGATAGTGGAAGTCCTCGGGCAGTCCGCCGCGTTCGAGTTCTTCCTTGAGTGCCCGTCGGACGTCCCGCCTGTCGAGTCCTTCGATCCGATGGGCCTTGTAGCGGTCGAGTCCGTACTCCACTCTTCTGGTGGTCGGGCCTGACCAGGTAGGACTGTATCCGAGTTTCTTTTCCGCATCGTCGATGTCTTCGATCATTTCCTTGATGGTCTTCCTGCGTCCGTCCACGGTGCGGTAGGACACGAACGCGTCGGCCTTGTCGTCCGGCGCGACGCCGAATTCCTCGTTGGCGTCGTTCTCCTCTTCGGGCGGCCACATCCAGGTCTGACCGGTGCGCTTGTCACGTGCGATGCCCATGCGGCCGTACTCGTTGTCCTTGAATTCGATGGCGATGCCGCTCTTCGATGGACGTTGGTCGGTGAGGGGACGGTTCGCCTTCAACGCGAGGTCGATCAGCGTGTAGATGGATGGGGTCGGATGGCCGTAATGCTGCGCACGGTAACGGTCGACGATGCCGCGAAGGCTGGTTTTGGGAAACGCTTCGTGGAGTCTTTCGATCGTCTCGTCGTCAACGGGTTTCGACGTGTCCGTGATTCCGGCCGCCTCCCACCAGATTCCCATGGTGCCCTGGTCCCACTTGTGGGCCTCTCCCCACTGGAAGCGCGCGAGATGTTCGATGTCGATTTCCAGACGCTTCTGGAAAAGCAGATTCCCTCCGATGATGACGGTCTCCCGTCCGAGCGAGTTCAACCGGTATCGCAGCGGGACCTTCACGTCCAAGGTTTCGCCGGTCGGGAAGACGACGTGGGCGACGCACGGCTCCGCGCCCTTGTCCAGCATGGAGAAGACCTCCCGCAAGTTCCTGATGGTAGCTCGTGGCGCGACCGCGCATGGGTGGCGGTTTCCGGTTTCGCTGTCGATGATGTAGTACATTTTGATTCCCTTTCACTGTGGGGTGGCGGCTGGCCTATGCCTTGCCGACACCCCAAGTATATCACACATGTGTGATATTTTGCAAGTGTCTTCCTACTTTTCCAGAGCCCAATCGGCGGCCTTGCCGGTCTCCTTGAGTCCGATGGCCTGGCGTGCCCCGTCCTGTCTTCCGTGCCGGTAGGCCGACTGGCTGGATCCCGTGGGCTTGGAGAGTTTCGGCCGACTGTCGCTGAAGGTGACGTGTTTTTCGACCCATTGGTCGACCTGGCTGCCGCGGACGGTGACGAGTTCCCTGCCGGCGCCGTCCGATTCCATCTCCCGCCGGAGGATTGCGTATCTGCGGGCGATCTCCTCCTGGAATCCGCGGTAATAGCCGTTCCTCCATGCCGCGTTCGCTTTCGCGCGTGGTGTCGTCCTGGCCCGTTCCCGCCACATGGCAGCTCGGCTGGTCTCCATAGCCGTCCAGATGGCTTCGGTCTTGTCCACGTCGGAGCGGGCTCCGTAAATGCTGATGGAGCAGACGACGTTCCGTCCGTTCCCGGCCCGCCGCCATCCGTATGACGCCCGGCATCGGTTTCCCAGTGCGACGATGTTGGCGAGTTCGGCCATGTACCAGTTGCATGGGTTGGCTTCCAGGTGGATCATACGGCGGATGATCTCGATTGCGTCGTGGTCCTCTTCGAGCTGCCATTCCTCGATGGCGTGCCGGTCCATGAGCCTTTGGGCCTGTTCGAGGGCTATGCGCTGCTCGTTGTCGGACGCTGCGGGATCGTTGGCTATCGCCAGCAGTCTGCGCACTCGTTCCATGATTCGTTCGGCGTCCATCGTTCTCCTTTCCGAAGGTCAGTTGATGGCGAGGTTGATGGTGATGATGGGCTTGTCGATGCTGGGAATGCCGTCCACCGGCCAGTCGATGCCGGCCTTGCGGAGGATTTCATTGACGCAGGTGCTGTGCGCCGAAACCAATTCCCACTGCCAGCACTGGCGGTTGCACATTCCGTAGCAGCGGTCCCACAGCATGTATCCGAGATCGTCCATGGCGGGCTTGGATTGGTTGAGCAGGTCGCGCAGGGCGAGGACGCTTGCGCGTTCGCCGGCTTCGAGGATGACGGCCTTGCGCCACGTCATGCCGGTGACCCAGCCGCCGCCGTCCACGACGTCGACGCTCTTCTCAAGGGTGACGGTCAGCTTGTAGTTGCACATTTTTCCTGCTCCTGTTTCTCTTGCTCCGTATGTTCACGGGCGTCCGACCCGATATGGAGGCCGGACGTTTTTCTTTTCAGTCGTCGATGGCGTCTTCGAGATGGCAGATGGCGTTCGCCTCGTCGCCCCAGCCGGCGTCGCAGAAGTATTCGTACTCCCCCGCCTCGTTCCTGGTGGTCCAATAGCCTTCCTCGCCGTCGATGCCGTTGGCGTTCTCGACCCACCAGTATTCCCGACCGCCGTCCACGGTCGCGTGAAGCTGGACGTCCCACCTGCCGTACAGGCCCTTCACTTCGATGTTCCTCGGCTTGGACTGCCGTTCGTATGCGCAGTGGTTCATGTTCGTGTCTCCTTGGATGAAACCGGTCCCTGATTTTTTCTTTTGGACCGTTTGGTCGAGCGATAGCGTTAGCCGCCGGAACGTCCGCGAGCACGCCGAACCCCTTGGGGTTCGACATTGCGTGGCGCGGACGTTCAGGCGGTTACGATCCTTGCCGTAGGCAAACGGCCCAAAAGAAAATCAGAGGGCGCGGCGCACCGGTGCGCCGCTCCGTTTCCCGGCCCCGCCGCACTAGGCATGGCGGGGCATGTTCCGTTGTCGGGATCGTCCCGGAGCGATAGCGGAGGGTCCGTTTCCCGCCGGCGAGCCGTGGCCTCCGTGGCACGGCGAAGCCTTCCTGGGTCCGGGGACTGGTTCCCGGCGCGTGGAGCCCAGAGGGCGGTAGTCGTCCTCTGGCCGCCGGAGGCACCCGCCCGCGGGACATCCGCGGGCATGAAAAATCCCGACCGTTTGGAAGAACGATCGGGATTTGTTTGGATGAGTCCGGCGAATGGATTATTTATAGGCTTCGCTGCGATGGCGGATACGGAAGACCTCGACGGTGACCACCTCGTCTCGCAGTAGGCATAGAACACGATAGTCGCCAATGCGGTAACGCCATTGTCCTGACCTGTTGGCGGTCAGGCCCTTGCCCGTCACCCTTGGGTCCTCGCAACCGTCGATGTGCTTGTCCATCCAGTCAAGGATGCGTGCCGCGTTGACGCGTCCCATCTTGCGTAGTTCTTTTCGAGCGGCCGACGTGTACTCGACATGCCATGTCATAACCCGAGGTCCTCACGCAGTTGCTTGGATGTGTATCGCGTGCCATCATCCTTTTCCATGGCGTCGTTCAATGCCGCCGCATCGTCGGCGTCCTCGATGTACTCGTTCAGCCATTGCGCGAACTTGTCATATAGGGACACGCCTTCCCTGCGTGCGATGGTTTCGCCTCGATAATAGGCCTCAGTGTTGATGGGCACTTCCATGTTCAGAACTGGCATGGCATGTCTCCTTTCTTGTAATACCGATTATATCGGCTGGTTTTTTAATGTTTCGTTGTTGTTTTCCGCACGGCAAACGGACCGGGGCGGATGCCCCGGCGAAGGGTTTCCTGTTTGGAAGTCGCCTACTCTTTCAGTGTGTTCAGCATGGCCCGGTACATTTCATGCATCCATGCCGTGCGCGCTTCGAGTTCCACGCCGTCGGCGGCGAGCTGGCTGTCCTCTTCGGCGATGTAGTCCTCGAACAGTTCGAAGAATGATGGCGTGATGGCGTTCAGTCCGGCCTGTCTGACGGTCTCAGCGTCCTTGACGGCCTGTTCGCCGTCCGGTTCGATGCCTCGCGGGCGCATTTCGTTTTCGAGCCGTTTGCGGGCGTTGGCGAGCATGTCCGCGCCGCGCAGCTCGTCGTATGTGATGCCGGCATCCACGCCGGGCACGCTTCCGTCACGTTCCCACCAGATGGGCGTGTTGGACCAGATGGTCTTGATGGATTCGATGATTGATTCGAAGTTCGGATAATCGTTTCCATCGTCCGGGTCGAATCGACGCATATCGTCCCCGCCTTTGAAGATGGTGAGGAAGTAGTCGGCGTAGCCGTCCTCGCGTTCTTTCGGAGTGCTTGCGACGATATGCGCGTAGTGCATGAGTCGGCCGTATTCGTCGAACGTGTAGAGGGTGATGCCGTGTCCCGCTTCGAGGGCGTCGGTTTCGGTCTTCAGATTAATGGTTTCGATGCGTTCCATTTCCAGGTTCCTTTCTTCATCCGGATAGATGGGGCCGTCATGGTTGAACGGCCCCCGGTGATGGTTCAGGCCTGTGCCTGTTGTCCCGCCCACGGGTCCTGTTCCGGGACCGCGTTGGTGTATTGCGGCAGGCTGGTGGAATTGGATTGCTGGCGATTGGCACGACGCTGGTTGACGAGCTGGTTGGGGATGATGCGCGTGCCGTTGATGACGGGTGTGGCCTGGGGGTTTCCGTCACGGTCGGTCCACGTGTTGAGACGGTCGGAAAGTTCGCCCCATGCGACCACGGCCGTGCCTTTGGCGAACGCGTCCGGCTGTTGTTGGATGGTCTGCGCGTAGCGTTCCGCGGCCAGTCCGTAGAAGTTCACGTCCACGGCGGTGGTGCGTCCGTCCTCCCACTGGTTCGTCTGCGGGTTGAGCTTGCGGTCGGTGTGCATGATGCGGAAGACGATGCGGGCGACGTACTGGCCTTGGGGGAAGTACTTCGGCTCCTGAGCGAGGTTGCCTTCGACGATGTTGGTGGTCTTGATGGCGGTCATGGTGTGCTCCTTTGGCTTATGGGAGATTGCTCCCTGAAGAATTTTTTCTTTGTGACCGTTTGGTCGAGCGATAGCGTTAGCCGCCGGAACGTCCGCGAGCACGCCGAACGTTAGTTCGGTATTGCGTGGCGCGGGCGTTCAGGCGGTTACGATCCTTGCCGTAGGCAAACGGTCACAAAGAAATGATTTCAACGCGGCGCATCAGTGCGCCGCTCCGTTTCCCGGCCCCGCCGCGCATGGGCATGGCGGGGCATGTTCCGTTGTCGAAATAGTCCCGGAGCGACAAGCGGAGGGGTCCATCTCCCCCGGCGCGGGCGCGGTTCCCGCCGCGTGTGCGCCGCCTGGGTGGGCTCCGGCGGCTTCAGGGGCCGGCCCGTCCGCAGGGGTTCGACGCCCCTGCGGCGGATTCTTGTCAGCGTTTCAGGTCGTTGAGGTTTTCCACTCCGATGATTTCGACGCCGTCCGGTCTCCCGGCTTGGGCGAGGTCTGCGGCGGGGAGGATGACGCGTTGGATGCCCTGCTCCCGCGCGTGTTCGATGAGGGCCGTCAAATCCACGTCCTCGCCGATGGGAGGAATAGTCCCGTCCGCTTCCACGTCGCCGAGGATAACGGTGTTCTCCAAGTCGGGAATGCCGATTGTCCCGGCTGTGGCCATTATGCCGACGGCGGTGGCGAGGGCGCATAGGCCCGGCCGTTTCGGCTGGTTGGTGGGCAGAAGTAGCAAGGTCGTCCTGCACTCCGGCCATGCGTATCCCACTGTTTCGCACGCCGTTTGGACGCGTTCGCGGATGCGACGGTCCTCGTCGTCGATTCCGATGGCCGCGAAATACGGCAGTCCCGGGGTTATGTACTCTGCGGCTTGGATGAGGTACGGGTTTCCCGCGACGGTCGTTCCCATGGACAGTGTTGTCGAGTGTTTCATTCCCGTTCCTTTCCTTCACTTCGCGGGGAAGGTCAGATAGTCGAAGCCGGACAGCGAGTAATGCGTGTCGCACCGCATGGTCCCCTTCACGCGACGGGGCTTCCCGTCCTCATCCTCGGCCAGCCGGCGCAGATCGTAGACCACGCAGATGTAAGGGTCGGCCGCGTTCGGGTCTGACCATTCGCAGGCGTCGAAGTCGGCCACCTCCCAATTGTCGCGGATGGCGAGCACGGATTCCTCGCCGTCCATGAGGTCACGGCGGACGATGGCCGTGTCGGACAGGCCGAAACGGCCCAAATCGTTCATGGCGGCGATGATGCGATGCCATTGCTCCGTGTCGAGTCCGTACGTGAAAAGTCCCGCGGGCAGGCAGTCGTCCCACCGCCACGGGGAGGTTTCCGCCTCACGGAGATAGGCGGGATTCGCGTACGGATGCATGGGCGGCTTGGCGGCGGCCTTCCAGTTGCCCCACGCGCAGTCGAGGGCGGTGAGCAGCAGCCCGTCGATGGTCTCCCTTCCCGTGCCGCAGGCGTCCAGCCATGGGGCCAGTTCCTCTTCGGAGTGTGCGTGGTCGGTCAGCTCATAGATGGGGTTCATGATGTCGTCCTCTCCTTCGTCAGTCGTTGTGGTCCTCATGGCATCCGTACGCTGCTTCGGCCATGTCCATGGGGAAGGCGAACTCGAACGACGAAAGCCGGAGGTACACGCGTCCGTCATCGAAATGATGCACGCGGTGGGCTTCCTCGTCTCCGGAGAAACGGCCCTCCCCCGCCACCATGGGATAGGCGCGGCAGCCGCCCATGTCGTTCGGACTGCCGGCATAGGTCTTGCGCAATGGCCGGATGTACGCGGTCTTGCCGCTCGGGGTGACGCGCGTGACCTCGTAATAGTCGTTGATGGACATGTCGCTGCCCCAACCGCAATGCAGTATGTCGCCCGCGGTCAGTGTCTCCCGCTTGGTCATGGTGTCCATGGCGTGCCTCCTTGAATGAACCGGTCCCTGATTTTTTCTTTTGGACCGTTTGGTCGAGCGTTAGCGTTAGCCGCCGTAGCGTCCGCGAGCACGCCGAGCCTTCGGGGTCGGACTGCGTGGCGCGGATGCGGAGGCGGTTACGATCATTCGGCGTAGCCGAACGGTCCGAAAGAAAAAAAGAAGGATGGCGGCGCGGTCGCGCGCCGCTCCGTTTCCCGGCCCCGTCGCGCATGGGCATGGCGGGGCATGTTCCGTTGTCGGGATCGGTCCCGGAGGGGCCGAGCGCGGCGTGGCGGCGGACGTGTTGCCGCGGCGGTTGCACGCGGGCGGACGCCGCCACGCCACGCGATGCCCGGAGCGAAGCGGAGGGTCCGTCTCCCCCGGCGCGTCCCGCGCCGGGCCGGGTGGGCTCCGGCGGCTTTGGGGCCGGACATCCGCAGGGGTTCGACGCCCCTGCGGACGGATCCGTCAAGACCGATAGACCACTTCGAAGTCCGTGGAGCGATTGCGGTTGTCGTATTCGACGTCATCCTCGAGCTGCGCGACCGCCACATAGTCGTCCCAATCGTCCAGCAGGGCCTGCCGCTGCTTCTCCGTTCCGTCGTACATGATGACGAGCCTGTCCGCGAAGGTCTGCACCGTCGCATAGCCGTTCCGCTCGGCTAGTGTCGCCAGCTGCTCATAGGAGATGGTGCCGTCCGGCGTGACGCAGACGTTTCCGTTTCCATGGTTCTTCCGTTCCTTGGCGAGCCGTCTGATGCCGTTCCGCGCGTCGCCGAGCCTCCGGTTGATTTCGTCCGTGCGGAATTTCGGAAGGCTGTCGATGAAGCCGATGATGATGCGGCGTTCGTTCTCGGCCTTCTCGCTGCGTATCGTGCCCTGATAGTTTTCGAGGGCGTCGAGCAGACGGCTTTTCTCGGGATCGTGCTCGCGGTCGCATTCGACGCACTCCCATTCGCCGTCCTTGGTCTCATTCGCGTCATTGTTGCAGACGATGCTGCCGCACGTGGAGCATCGGATGGTGCACGCCTCGCACATGTGCCTTCCGCATTGTGAGCAGGTGTTGCAGCACCAGCATTGGTTCCCGCTCGAATGTTTGCCGATATGGCAGTACGTGCCATACCATGGCTCGTCCTCGCCATCATCGTGATAATCGGCGGGCTTCTCGCGGTTGTACACCCAAACGCCGTTCGGACGGTCGTACCATGGCTTGTCGGGCAGGCTGGCGGTGGTCAGCGAGGTGTAAAGGCACTGTTCGATTTCGTCGTATGCGTCGCAGAACAGGTTGTCCTTGCCTCCTTCGATGTTTCCACAGCCGCATTCCGCGAGCAGTGCCTCAGCGTTGGCATCAGTGGCGCATCTGCCATGTTCCTTCAGGAACGTCTTGACCTGTCCCCACGTGTAGGTGACGGCGCAGACTTCCTCGTCGTTGGAATGCTTGATGCTGTCGTCCATGTCTGTTCTCCTTGAATCTGGTCGGTCCCTGTTTTTTCTTTTGGACCGTTTGGTCGAGCGTTAGCGTTAGCCGTCGGAGCGTCCGCGAGCACGCCGGACCCTTGGGTCCGGATCGCGTGGCGCGGACGCGAGGGCGGTTACGATCCTTGCCGTAGGCAAACGGCCCAAAAGAAAATAAAAGGGTCGCGGCGCGTCCATGCGCCGATCCATTTCCCTCCGGCCGGGCCGCGGCCTCCGTGGCGCGGTTTGGCCATTATTGGGTCCGGGAACCGGTTCCCGGCGCGTGGAGTCCAGAGGACGTTAGCCGTCCTCTGGCCGCCGGAGGCATCCGCCCGCGATGTCCCGCGGGCGGATTCGGGCTTGCCTGTCTAACCGTCGATTTGCTGGCGGAGTTTTTCTATCTCTCTGGAGAGGATGGCGAGGAATTCCCGGTAGGTGTCAAGTTCGACCGCCATGTCGATGGCTTCGGCCTCCAGTTCGAAATGGCAGTCGCCGTCATCGGTGAATGTGATGTCGGGGAAGTCGAACCATTGCCAGCTGTAACCGTCTGGGTCGCCATGCCATCCGTCTTTGGTTTTGACAAGCGTGTAATGTTCCGTTCCTTCGTACTTTTCGGAAGTATCGGACAGCCTGCGGTCCGAATTTTCGTCGATGTCGCTCATAATGCGGCTCCTTTGATTCCGCCGGTTTGCAAGGGAATAATCCGGAGGTCGGCGGAACTCCCTCCGGCCCGCCATGTCGGCGGAATGCGTCTCTAATAGGAGTTGGTCGCATGGCCGATGATGACGCGTGGACGATCGGTGCCGTAGCGCAAGCGGCGTAGAGAGGCTCGGATCCGGAATGAGAGCGCGTACGCTCCCGCGGGGATGATGAAGATGAGGACTTCGACCAGTCCGCCGACGAGTTCGGCGCGGGATGTAGGGTCCGCCATGAGTTCGTTGAATGCTTCGAGCATTGTTGTCCCTTTCGTTCTGGGGGTTTCGGCTGGCCTATGCCTTGCCGATAACCCCCATTATATCACAGTATTGTGATATTTTCCGGTTGTGGCTTGTCTTTTTCAACGGTTTCCGTGTTTTTTCGCGGGTGCGGGCATGCCGTAGACTTCTCGCACCAGTGGCCCGAGGGGGCGGCTCGCCCTGAGCAGGGCGCGCAGGTCGTTCTCTTCGATGGGTTTTTCGCCGTGCCCGTCGGTCTTGAGCTCGCGGAAGGTGCAGGTGTTGACCCCGTCGTGGTGGACGCCGACGTATCTCAGGTCGTCGTGGCCGTCGATCTTCCAGGTCTCGTATTCCATACCGGTCCATGGGCTGTCGGAGATGATGTCGCCGATGTTGTCGAACCTCACGACGCTGGCGATGGTGCGGCTGCCGTTCCAGAGTCCGGCCTTGCCGAGGATGATGACGGGATGCGCGAGCTCGAGGTGACGCAGGTTGTCCCGCTCGTCGGCACGGTATTCAGTGTTGAGGTCGTCCGCGGCGATACGGACGTTCGCGTCGTATTCGTCGATGGATTCGATGGCTTCGACGAGTCGCTGCGGGACCGGCAGTTCGCACTCCCCCACGACGTATTTCCATGCCTTTTCGAGGATGACGTCCACACCGTACGTCGCGTCCGCCATGGTCTCTTTCGGGTTTTCGGCCATGGCCGTGACGAGGTGCGCCGCCTCCTGCTTCCAGTCGTCGATGATGGCGTCGATCTGGTCGGTGTCGTTGGTCCAGATGATGTTCTGCTGCATGATGTCGCTCCTTGATGTCCTGTCGGTCCCTGAATTTTTTCTTTTGGACCGTTTGGTCGAGCGATAGCGTTAGCCGCCGGAACGTCCGCGAGCACGCCGAAC
>ERZ773185.46-NODE-46-length-125355-cov-9.334230_pt1 | contig 125355 bp, 100 predicted proteins | sample MGYA00580531_ERZ773185 | MGnify/ENA primary metagenome ERZ773185 (study PRJEB29015, sample SAMEA2737799) | human gut metagenome | biome: human gut; feature: human-associated habitat; material: faeces | place: China | collected 2012 ...
TCCCCCGGGGGCGTCCCCACGGCGATGAACACCGCTTCGACATCGTTCAGGTGCGGAGCCAGTTCCGTCGCGAACGACAACCGCCCCGCCTGCACGTTTTTCTGCACCAGCGCATCCAGTCCCGGTTCGTAAATCGGAATCTCACCGCGTTGGAGACGTTCGATTTTCGCACGGTCGATATCCACGCACACCACTTCGATGCCCATCTCCGAAAAACAGGTGCCGGATACCAATCCGACGTATCCCGTTCCTACAATCGCTATTTTCATGTGTTACAAGTTGTTTTAATTCTATGTCCTCCCGGCGCACTTGCCGGCAACTTTCATCGCCCCACAGTGAAAGTCCACGCGGGCAAATGTATTACAAGATAATCAAAAAAACTATTCGTGGGACACTCCTTTCATCGAAAGGCTGATCCGGCCCCGCATACGGTCGATTCCGGTCACACGTACATGCACCTGTTGGTGCAATTTTACCACGTCCCCCGGCGACGAGACGTATCTGTCGGCCAGTTGCGAGATATGCACCAGCCCGTCCTGCTTAACACCTACATCGACGAATGCACCGAATGCGGTAATGTTCGTTACGATCCCCGGCAATTCCATCCCTTCACGCAGGTCGTCCAACGAATGGACGTCGGCGAACCGGAACGCCCGGATCGTACTGCGCGGATCGCGGCCCGGTTTGGCCAGCTCAGCAAGGATATCTGTCAGCGTAGGCAGTCCGATCGTATCGGTTACATACCGTTTCAAGTCTATTTTCGCACGTAATTCGGCGGAGGACAGCAATTCCTGCACCCGCACACCCAAATCTGCGGCCATCCGTTCCACTACCGGATAGGCTTCCGGATGGACGGCACTGTTGTCGAGCGGATGCTTCCCCTGCGGAATCCGCAGGAAACCCGCGCATTGCTCGAACGCTTTTGCCCCCAGCCGCGACACTTTGAGCAAATCGCGCCGGGAGGCGAAATCGCCGTTAGCCGCACGGTATTCGACAATATTCTGAGCCAGCGACGGTCCCAGTCCCGACACGTATGTGAGCAGATGTTTCGATGCGGTGTTAAGATTCACGCCCACGCGGTTCACACAACTTTCGACCACGCTGTCGAGGCCGCCTCGTAATTTTTCCGGATTCACATCGTGCTGGTATTGGCCCACGCCGATCGACTTCGGGTCGATTTTAACCAGCTCCGCAAGCGGATCGATCAGGCGCCGCCCGATCGAAACGGCTCCGCGTACCGTCACGTCGTAATTCGGGAACTCTTCCCGCCCGGCAGCCGACGCAGAGTAAACCGACGCACCGTCCTCGCTGACCATGAATACCTGTACCTCGTGCCCGAAACGGACATTCCTCACCAGTTGCTCGGTTTCGCGGCCGGCCGTACCGTCCCCGACGGCCACCGCATCGATCCGGTACTCATCCACCAAAGAGGCAAGCCGCTGCATCGCCTCCGCATCCCGCTTTTGCGGCGGATGCGGGAAAATGGTCTCGTTGTGCAGCAGGTTGCCCTGTCCGTCAAGACATACCACCTTGCAACCGGTGCGGAATCCGGGATCGATCGCCAACACGCGTTTTTGTCCGAGCGGAGCGGCAAGCAACAACTGCCGCAGGTTCTCGGCGAACACCTTTATCGACTCCTCGTCGGCGCGGGCCTTGGCCTCGGTCAACGTTTCCCCCTCCATCGACGGTTTCAACAACCGTTTGTACCCGTCCCGAACGGCCGCTTCGACCAAAGGCCGGACAGGGGAGGGATTCCGTTTGATAAAAATACGCTCCAGCTGCTCCACCGCAGCAGATTCATCCGGCAACACCGACAGTTTGATAAATCCTTCCCGCTCAGCACGGACCATCGCCAGCAGACGGTGGGCCGCCACCCGGCGCAACGGTTCCGACCAGTCGAAATAGTCCGAATATTTGGCTCCTTCCTGTTCTTTGCCTTTGACCACGCGCGCAGAAATCACCCCCTCGCGGATAAACAGGCGGCGCATGGCACTGCGGGCCGCTTCGCTTTCGCTGACCCATTCGGCGATAATATCGCAGGCACCATCCAAAGCCTCCTGCAAATCGTGAACCTCCCCGCCCACGAAACGTTCCGCGAGCCGGTCGGGTCGTGCACCGTCCTGGCGCATCAGCATCGCGGCCAACGGTTCGAGCCCCTTTTCCCGTGCTACCGTGGCACGGGTCCGGCGTTTGGGACGATAGGGAAGGTAAAGGTCTTCCAAGGGGGCGCCCTCGTAACACTGTTCGATCTTCATGCGCAATTCGGGCGTCAGTTTGCCCTGTTCGTCGATCGAAGCGAGAATCGTCTCCTTTCGCTTTTCCAGTTCGGAGAGCCGTTCGAACTGCTCTTTCACTGCACTTACCTGCACTTCGTCGAGTCCGCCGGTCCGTTCCTTGCGGTAGCGGCTGATAAAAGGAACCGTCGCCCCTTCCGCCAGCAGCTGCACCGTATGTTCGGCCTGCCGCACCGTAACGCCGCACCGGGAGGCGATCACCTGGATCAACGTTATATCTATCGGGGTCATCTCTCGCTATTTTTGAGAGCAAAGATAACAAGATTGCCGCAAGTTTTTCGTACTTTTGGGCAAACGGCCTCCAGAAGCATTCCCATGACCGGGAAGATCGCCTGTTCATGGCCGGAAAAGAGTACCGGGTCGCACTTGGGGCACAACAAGGCAATCTCATCCGCAAGGTAGGCCGCCTACAAAACAAAAGCGGGAACGGCAATTTCACACCCGCAACCTTGTTCCTGAATTTTAGAAAATTATCCGATATGTTTAAAACACAAACCTATACACGGCGCCGCAACGAGCTGCGCAAACGTCTCGGCGGAGGCCTCATCCTGCTGCCGGGTAACCACGAATCCTCTGCCAACTATCCGGGCAACACTTTCCCGTTCCGGCAGGACAGCACTTTTCTCTATTTTTTCGGACTGAACCATCCCGGTTATGCCGGAGTACTCGACGCAGACTCCGGCGAAGATATGCTTTTCGGAGAAGACTATACCATCGACGATATTATCTGGATGGGGCCGCAGCCTTCGCTCGCCGACCAAGCGCTTAAAGCGGGCGTGACCCGGACTGCCGGACTGAACGAGTTGGCCGAAACGATCCGTACGGCAATCGCCGCCGGACGCCGCATCCATTTCCTGCCGCCTTATCGTGGCGAAACGACACTGATGTTAAGCGATCTGCTCGGCATACGTCCCGACGCATTAGCGCAATACGTCTCGGTTCCGCTGGCTAAAACGGTCGTCGCACTGCGCGAAATCAAAGACGCGGAGGAAATCGCGGAGATCGAACGCGCCTGCACGATCGGCACCAAAATGCACCTGCAAGTAATGCAAATGTGCCGGCCGGGAGTCGTCGAACAAGAGATCGCCGGAGCTATCGACGGCATCGCGCTGCAATACGGCGCGGGCGTATCGTTCATGTCGATCGTAAGCCAGAACGGCGAAACGCTCCACAACCACTATCACGGGAATGTACTCGAAAGCGGGCGCCTGCTATTGGTCGACGCGGGCGCCGAAACCAACATGAACTATTGCAGCGACTTTACCCGTACGATCCCCGTCAACGGCAAATTCACCGTCCGGCAAAAAGACATATACGATATTGTATTGGCAGCCAATTCCCGCACGTTCGAACTGGCCCGGCCAGGCGCTTTTTACTGGCAAATGCACAATGCCGCCGCACGCATCATCGCCGACGGGCTCAAGGAGCTCGGACTGATGCAGGGCGACATGGAAGCGGCCGTAGCCTGCGGGGCGCAGGCCTTGTTTATGCCGCACGGGCTCGGGCACCAAATGGGACTTGACGTACACGACATGGAAAACATCGGTGAGAAATACGTCGGGTACGACGACGAAACGCTGCGCAGCGAGACGCCAGGATTATCATCGCTCCGCATGGGCAAGCGCCTCGCTCCAGGCATGGTAATGACCGTAGAACCGGGCATCTACTTCATCCCGGCGCTGGTCGACAAATGGGAAAAGGAAGGTCTCGGCGGAGGCTTCATCAATTTTGCCAAAGTTCGCGAGTATTTCGGTTTCGGTGGAATACGCATCGAAGACGACATGCTGATTACCCCGGAAGGCAACCGCATGCTCGGCAACCGCCGGGCACCTGCGACCACAAATGACATCGAAACATTTATGCATCTTTAATCCAAAGCAAGCGTCATTTCCCTGTATGCGCTTCCTATCGGCTACGGCCCGGCAAGTCTGCCGGGCCGTAAACATTAGATATCCGGATACCACTCACGAGCCATTCCGAAGGCCTGCTTGCAACCAAAAACCCGGAATACACATACTACAATCAGACGCATTTATCCTCTCTAAAGATCAATATACCGATCCGTAATCAGGCTAAAATTTGTTCCGTTTTACGAAACAGCTGTATAAAAAATCAGCAATTTTTAGAAGCTGCATAAACGGCATTCCTTCCATTTTGAATGCTTACAGAGCAATATAGACACATACCTGAAGAGCCCGCACAGTATCGCTTTCAGCCTATTCTTAAAAGAAAATACGACTGCATAATACGCCAAAAAGGCTCGCTATCCCGACTTAATTTGATATTTTTTTACTATTTTCGCCACAAAAGACGAAAAAATACGCTATTTAAGCCGGAATCGTAAAGAATTTTCAAGGATAAATATCGATTTTCGTTTGCCTTAGGTACATCCGTGACAAAAAAAGACAGACACAAACACCCGATATTACACTATCAGGCCATTTGTATACGCTTTGTTACCGACTATCCGGACAATAAGGATACATCCCGGCATCACCTTTGACAGGAATCGTGAAGTTGCGGAAGTCTGTCCGACCACCGTGCTGCGGCGCACAACTGGAGAAATGGTATGATAATGATTAGGAAATTCCCCGAAAGAATCGGAGCCGGTTTCAACTCCGGGAATTACTTCATATCCGCAAAAGGTTGCAGAACACAGCCTTTCGAAATACTTGGCTAGTACCCCCGACGGGAATCGAACCCATATCAGCAGAACCGGAATCTGCCATTCTATCCATTGAACTACGGAGGCAAGAAAACTGTGGATGCAAAGGTGCAACTTTTTTACCGTTAATACAAATTTTCAATTGATTTTCCGGCGCACGATCCGGCTTGCCGATGTCCTCGGACGGCTTTATAACAACCGGTAGCGAATTTTACATTTTGTGAAACCTATTAACACTTCTATATCCGTATGTCAGACAACACCCTCAGGTCAGAAAAATGGCGTAGACTCGAACGGGTTATCAAATGGACAGGGCTGTCCATCAACTCGTTCGCGCTGACCATTGGGCTCAAACGGAGCGAAAACCTATACCAGATCAAAAAGGGCAACAACGGTATCAGCCGCGACCTGGCCGAACTGATTACAGCCAAATATCCAAGCGTCAGCAAGGGCTGGCTGCTCACCGGCGAAGGTGAAATGCTGATCGGCAACAAAGCGGTAACCGGATCGGGCAGCGGCATCCCCTATTACGGCATGGACGCGACCGTGGCAGTCGAGCAGCAGCTACCGCCGCCTCTTTTCTATATCAACGTGCCCATTTTCAACGATTGCGACCTGAGTGCCATGGCGCTCGGGACCGCCATGCAGCCAGACATACCGGCCGGCAGCATCGTGCTGCTGAAAAAATGGGATGTCAAAGCCGTCGTTCCCGGCGAATCTTACCTGATTATATCCGCTGCATTCAAAGGGTTCCGTATCATCCGCCGCTCGGAGCAGGCGGACGAACTGCTGCTATTGCCGCGAAACGCCGAAGAGTACGACCCCATCTCCATTAAACAAAGCTCCATCGAAAAATTGTTTATCGTCCGCGGGATTATTATCAAGAAAATTTTGTGATCTTTGTCTTCCGGGATGCCCGGCCGCTCCGGGACACCGAAGGAATTCCTCGTGATCCCGGGTCCTGACATTTGGGTAAAGGACCCGCGGACAACAAGTACAGTATCACATTAAAACCGCACAACCATGTTTTCAGGTATCGTCGAAGCTACCGGACGGGTCATTGCCGTCCGCGAAGAGCAGGGCAATAAACACTTCACGATCGAAGCTCCGTTTACACAGGAGTTGCGCATTGATCAAAGCATCGCGCACAACGGCGTCTGCCTCACGGTCGTCGAACTCGAAGCGCCGCATTACACCGTGACGGCTATCCGCGAAACCCTGATCAAATCCAATCTCGGAGAGCTCCGCGAAGGCGATCTGGTCAACCTGGAACGAAGCATGCGCCCCGACGCCCTGCTTGACGGACACATCGTCCAGGGCCATGTCGACCAGACGGCTCGCTGCACCGCAATTACCGAGGCTGACGGGAGTTGGTACTATACCTTCGAGTACGACTCCTCTGCCGGCAACATTACGGTGGAAAAAGGATCGGTCGCCGTCAACGGCGTCAGCCTGACCGTCGTGAATTCACAGCCGGACTCCTTTCAGGTCGCGATCATTCCCTACACGCACGAACACACCAATTTCCACACTTTCCGGGTGGGAACGACCGTAAACCTCGAGTTCGACATCGTCGGCAAGTACATCACCAAACTCATGCAGCTATACCGGGTGAAATAGAACCGGGAGAAACGTATGAAATTAAAAATCAGGACAACTGCGGGAGCGGCCCTCGGAGTCGCAGCAATGGCTGCGGCGCTGAGTATCGGGTGCGGCACATTGCTCAACCTCGGGTTGCCGCGCATCCTGATTGTCACGGGAAGCGTGTTCACGGCCATGTATCTCACGGCCCGTTTCTGTTTCAACCTGTTCGTGCGTTACCGGATCAAACCGATCTATCAGGTGTTGCTCTCCAAAAATGTCAAAACGCACGAGTTGCCGCCTGCAGGCGATCTGGTCGAAGAGATCCAGGACGAACTGAACCTTTGGGCCGAAAAAAATGCACAGGAAATCGCCCGGCTCAAAGAGAACGAACGCTACCGCAAAGAGTTCCTCGGCAATGTGTCGCACGAAATCAAAACCCCTATTTTTACGGTACAGGGCTACATCCTGACCCTGCTCGACGGCGGACTGGAGGACAAAAACATCAACCGCAAATACCTGGAACGCTCCGAAAAAAGCATAGACCGGCTGATCAATATCGTGCAGGACCTGGAAGAGATATCGAAACTCGAATCGGGCATGTTGGTCCTCGACCAGGAACGTTTCGATATCGTCGCCTTGGTGCACGAAATCGCCGATGCCGTAGAAATGGAGGCCACAGCACACCGCATCACCGTCAAAGTCGGCTCTGGCGTATCCCAGCCGCCCGTATATGTTTTCGCCGACCGGAGAAGAATCGGTCAGGTCGTAACCAACCTGCTGACCAATTCGATCAAATACGGCCGCGAAGGAGGTTGCACCACGATCAGTTTCATCGACATGTTCGACCGGGTAATGATCGAAGTGGCCGACAACGGGGTAGGTATTGCGGAAGAGAACATTCCGCGCGTTTTCGAGCGCTTTTTCCGCGTCGATAAAAGCCGTTCGCGGGAACAGGGCGGAACCGGACTGGGCCTCGCCATCGTAAAACATATCCTCGACGCACACGGCCAAGGAATCACGCTGCGCAGTAAACCCGGCGAAGGGAGCACGTTTTCATTCGCACTGGCCAAAGGGGCCATCCATCCGCAGCGTCCGGCCAATACCCCTGCTTCCGCAGGCTGACACCCTTCCCGACGTGCGGTCGTCCTTTCTCCTTCCTCCGTGAAAATTGAACCCCCTGAAAATTTGTCGGTGGGAGAAAATCACTATATTTGTTGAGATTTAATTGACTATGGAACATCTCCTGCCGCTTTTCGTTACCTGGGACGTAAATCCCGCACTGCTGCACATCGGCTCGTTCGAAATCCGCTATTACGGCCTGCTGTGGGCGATAGCGCTAGGGATAAGCGCTTACATTTTCCACAACATCATGCAGCGCGAAGGGCTGAGCGAAAAGGCATTCGACTCGATCTTCTGGTTCGGCGTAATTTCGACGGTCGTCGGCGCGCGGCTCGGACATTGCCTTTTCTATGACCCGGGCTACTACCTCACGCACCCGATCGAAATCCTCGACATCCGGCAGGGGGGGCTGGCCAGCCACGGCGCCGCTTTCGGTCTGCTGCTGGGATTGTGGCTCTTTTCGCGCAAGAATAAAATGCCTTATATCTGGTCGCTCGACCGCATCAGTATCGCCGTGGCGATCAGCGGGGTGGCCGTCCGGCTGGGAAACCTGATGAACTCCGAAATTTATGGTACCGTCACATCGCTGCCGTGGGGATTTATTTTCGTCCGCGACGGCGAAACACTGCCCAAGCACCCGACCCAGATTTACGAAGCGCTCTGCTACCTGGTGCTGTTCATTATCCTGTGGTGGATGTACTACAAAAAAGACACCGCCCGCCGGCGTCCCGGCCTGATGTTTGGATTCTTCCTGATCGTGCTGTTCGGGACACGGTTCCTGATCGAATTCATCAAGAATCCGCAGGAAGACTTCGAAGTGAATATGCTCCTGAATATGGGACAGCTGTTAAGTATTCCGTTTATCCTGACCGGTATCGTGATCCTCTGGTGCGCATTGCGCAAACCTCCGCTCGATCCCGCACCGCTGAAAAAGAGTTTTTCCGGCACCCCTGCGAAACGAAAATAGAACCCCCATAACAACAGAGACCATGGACCCAATCAGTATGCTCATATTCAATGCCCTGGTTCGCCGCCAGAGCATTAACCTGCCCGATATCGGCTCGCTGAAAGTCATTATGCGGGCACCCGTGATCGAGAAAAAGAGTGTGCTCACCCCACCAGTAAATCTGGTAATTTATGCAGAGTCTGAATTTCCCGAATTCACAAGCATCGTTACACTGATCGCACAGAGCAGCAACAAAGACGAAGCGCAAGCCTGGGAGATTTACGGCCGCTGGCTGGCCGCCGCACGTACCGACGGAGTCGTCCGGATCGACTCGGTGGGAGAGATTCGCGACGGACGTTTTTTAGCTGCCGCCGAACTCAACGAAATACTCAATCCGGTAAATCCCGCTCCCGTGAAGCTGCCGCGTCAGATGGAAATCCGCCAGATCCTACTGTGGGTCATCGGAGCCGTGGTAGCCGGAGGGGCGATTTCAATCGGAGCAATCACACTGCTGAACCACAGCACTTACCCTTATGAAGAAGAGGAGCAGATAACGGTTACGGAAGCAATCCCGGCAACCGCATCCGATTCCACGCCAAAAGACACGGCCATCGGCCCGGATGCGCCTTTCGACTCCCCTGTCGTTACACTGGAAACGCAACCGCAACCTGCCGAAAAGAGCGCGGGAAGTACAACTCCGACTGCCACAAGGACTACAACGGCAGAGGCAGCTCCCAAGACAGCGTCGAAAACAGCCCCTACGGCCCCGTCAGCGAACTCAAGCGTTGCAGCGGGACAAACGGGTTATTACGTAGTTATCGGCACGTACAGCACCGATGAAAATGCGAACAAGTTTATCGGACAAGCAAAAAAAACCGACAACACGCTCACTTTCCACAAACTGCCGCTGGGTAACGGCAAAATCATGGTCTATACCTCACTGTCGGCTTCAGAGCAGGAGGCGAACAGGCTCAAACGGCAATGCTCCGCATCTTTCCCTGACGCATGGGTTTTCAAACGGAGAGTTCGGTAGTCTATCCGGAGCCGGTCCGATAAGCAGATTACCTGGAAAACCAGGCCAAAATCGGCCTGTACCTAATAACAAAACAGAGGCATCCGCATGGATGCCTCTGTTTTACTCTATTTAATCGATTATCAGTCCACCTGCGGCCGTAGCGCCGGGATTTTCTTTTCTTCCCTGAAACAGCTAAGAACTGCGCAATGGAACGCCTTATTTGACATGGCCATTAGCTACCAGGTATTCGGCTATCTGGACCGCGTTCAGTGCCGCTCCTTTACGGATTTGGTCGCTGACACACCAGAAGGCCAGTCCGTTCGGGTCGGTAATATCCTTGCGGATACGGCCCACATAGACCGGATCGCAGCCGGCCAGCAACAACGGCATCGGATATTTCTTCTGGTCGGGTTCATCCATCAGCACGATTCCCTCGGCACGGCAAAATGCTTTGCGGGCCTCTTCGACCGATACGGGACGCTCCGTTTCGAGCCATACCGCCTCGGAGTGCGCACGCATCACCGGTACCCGGATACAGGTCGCACTCACTTCGATATCGGAGTGCATAATCTTGCGGGTCTCGTTGTACATCTTCATCTCCTCCTTCGTATAACCGTTGCCGGTAAATACATCCACCTGAGGAATGACGTTATAGGCTAACTGAAAGGGAAATTTGCTGACTGTGGGTGCCTCTCCGCGCACGAGCTGGGCATGCTGTTCGGCCAATTCGTCCATCGCCGCGGCCCCTGCCCCGCTGGCCGACTGGTAGGTCGCCACACGCACCCGGCGGATATGCGACAGTTTCTCGATCGCCTGCAGTGCCACAACCATCTGGATCGTCGTGCAATTGGGGTTGGCAATGATTCGCCGCGGGGGATTGACTCCGTCGCGGGGATTGACCTCCGGTACCACCAGGGGCACCTCGTCATCCATGCGGAAAGCGCTCGAATTATCGATCATCAGCGTTCCGTGCTTGGTAATCGTCCCGGCAAATTCTTTGGAAGTACCTGCTCCCGCCGATACGAAAGCGATACTCACCCCTTTGAAATCGTCGTTATGGGCAAGCTGTTTCACGACTATCTCCTTACCGCGGAACTTGTAGGTTCGTCCGGCACTACGTTCCGAACCGAACAGCAACAACTCCCGGATGGGAAATTCACGTTGCTCCAACACCCGCAAGAACTCCTGGCCGACGGCCCCGCTTGCACCAACAATCGCCACTTTCATATGCTCTCTGAAATTATGTCCGGCGTACCGCGACGGTTACTTTTCCATGCATTGCCCATGGAATACACACGGCAAATATAGCACCGTTACATTAAAATAAAACTATTTGTTAAAATATTTTCTTTCCTGTTTTAAAACAAACGAATATTGACATCAATCAAAGAACTCGTCTTCCTCACGGGGAACCGCCGTAGCCGTTCCTTTCTCTTCATTGCATTGGTAGACCACCGCACCGACCGGCACCGGGAAAAGGTCGCTTTCACTCACGCCGAGCGAAGGATCGCCGTAAATTTTTTTCATGAATCCGGCAAAAATCGGCAATGCCACACGGGCACCGTCCCCGGCTCCGTTCAAGTGCACGCTGCGGTCCTCACCGCCAACCCATGCGCCGGCTACGATCTTCGGCGTCACGCCCATGAACCAGGCGTCGGAATTCTTCTGCGAAGTTCCGGTCTTACCGGCCATATCGGCTTTGAAACCGTACATCCAACGCAAGCGTCCCGCGGTTCCGGACGTAACGACATTCTTCATCATACCGAGCATCGTGAAAGCGGTCTGTTCGCTGATCGCATCCTGCAGAGCCGGAGCGAATGTAGCCAGTACGTTACCGTTACGGTCCTCGATCCGGGTCACGAAAATAGGATCGGTAAATACGCCCCGGTTTGCAAATGTCCCGTAAGCGCCGACCAGTTCGAACAGGGAGAAATCGGGCGTCCCCAAACAGAGCGAATAGACCGGGTCGATATAGCTTTTGATACCCATTTTGTGAATATAGTCGGCCACCGCCTGCGGCTGCCGCGCCTGCTTCATGATCCAGGCCGAATAGTTGTTGCGGCTGTTGGCCAACCCCCACCAGAGCGGCTTCAGCTCACCGGTATACTCGACCCGGCCCGCCTCCTTGGGCTGCCAGATCGTCCCGTTATCGGTTTCGATCGTCACGGGCAGATTCGGCACCAGCGTGCAGGGATCGTATCCGAGGTGCGCGATGGCAAAGGTATAGATGAACGGCTTGATCGTCGAACCCACCTGGCGCTTGCCCTGCTTGGCCATGTCGTATTTGAAATAGCGGTAATTCGGACCGCCGACGTAAGCTTTCACATATCCCGTCGAAGGGTCGATCGCCATGAACGATGCCCGGAGAATCTGTTTGTGGTAGAGAATCGAATCGTACGGGGACATGGTTGTATCACGTTCGCCCTTGTACGAGAAGACCTTCATTTTGACAGGTTTTTTGAATTCGGCCATAATCTCCTCGTCCGATGCCCCGTCGTTTTTGAGTGCGCGGTAACGGTCGGTCTGGCGCATCGCATTGCGCATGATGCGGTCGATCTCATCCTTGCCTATGTCGTTGAACAGGCGTTTGGTCGCCCGTACCTGACGGTCCATCGTAGGCTGGATCTCCTTGCTCATGTGAGCCACAAGCGCATCCTCGGCGTACTCCTGCATCGTCGCGTTGATCGTCGTATAAATTTTCAGACCGTCCCGGTAGAGGTTGTAGGGCGTGCCGTCGGATTTGACGTTCTTGACGCACCAGCCATACAACGGATTGGTATCCCACTGTTTAACGGCCTGATCGTAATCCCATTCGTTCAGGAACTGGTTGCGCGTGGGGCGCTTTGCGGTCATCACCATGCGCAGCATCTCGCGGAAATAGGTAGCCGTACCCTCGTTGTGCGATACCGGATGGTAGTCCAGGTCGATAGGCAGGGCCTGCAACGAATCGCGCTGATGGCGGTCGATATATCCCTGCTGCTTCATCCGCGCAATTACCAGGTTGCGCCGTGCGAGGGCCCGGTCGGGATTTTGCACCGGACTGTAACGGGTGGGCTTGTTCACGACTCCGACCAGCATCGCCGACTCCTCTGCGTTGAGTTCCGAGGGGAGTTTATTGAAGAAAGTGCGGGCGGCGGATTTGATGCCGTACGCGTTGCTGCCGTACTCCACCGTATTGAGATACATCGCTATAATCTCCTCTTTGGTATAGTTCCGCTCGAGCATGACGGCTGTAATCCACTCTTTGAGCTTCGAAATCACCAACTTCGATCCTTTCGAGATCGGATTGTTGTATGCCGCGGTATCGCGCGGGTAGAGGTTCTTGGCCAACTGCTGCGAGATCGTACTGCCGCCGCCCTGTCCGAACTGGGCCAGTGCGATCGTACGTACGGCCACACGCGCCAGGGAGATGAAATCGATACCCGAATGGGAATAAAAACGCATGTCTTCGGTTGAGACCAATGCCGCAACAAGGCTCGGCGAAAGTTCGTCATAATCGCAGTAGGAGCGATTTTGCACGAAGAAACTGCCGATCATTTTACCGTCTTCCGAATAAATCTCGGTAGCCAGGTTACTTTTCGGGTTCTCCAGCTCCTCGAAAGTAGGCAACTTGCCGAACACGCCGATTCCGATCAACAACAGCAACAACAGGATCAGCGCCACAGGGGACGCGAGCAGGATCCAAAACCATTTTATCGCCTTGGGTGTCTGTAATTTGTCGATCAGTTTCTGGGCCATAACCGCATGTAAAGTTTTTCGGGGCAAAGTTACAATTTTAATCGGAATTACCGATAAAACGTGATTTGCTGCCGAGATATTTCATTCAACGGGCGCTACCCCTGTCCCGGAATTTGTTTATCTTTGTTCAATTCGTCAAAACCTCACCTAAACCAGACACCGATGAACCTTGCCAAACTCTCCCTGGCAGCGATTTTCTGCCTGTCAACCTTTACCGCCCGCCCGCAGACGCAAGAGGCTCCCAAGCCCGTCCATCCCGAGAAATGGAGCAATATTGAAAACTACATCCGCGACAACTGGAACGACTTTGTCGACACCATGCCGTCGCTGCCCAAACCTTATTGTTACGCACTAAACCCCGGAACGCTATACTATTGGGACCTCTATTTTATCAACGAAGGGCTGATGCGGCAGGGATTTTTCGAACAGGCCCGCAACAATGTCGACAACTTCATCTACGAGGTGGAGAAACTCGGTTTCATTCCCAACGCGAACGGGTGGGGCGAAGACCGCAGCATGACTCCCTATTTCGGCATGATGGTGAGCAGCTACTACGACAAAGCCCAGGAAAAGGACACCGCATGGCTGCGCCGCGCCTACAACGCCGTGCTGAAAGAATACGAGTTCTGGACCAATACGAACGGCAATACGATTGAAGACCATTCGACCCCGGTCGAAGGATTGCAACGCTACGGACACCATTCCGATTCGGCCACGCTGGTCAGCTTTTACGACAAAGTGTTGCAGGGACGCTTCCACCTCGAAAAAAATGTGCCTGCGAGCGAAAAGATCCGCATCGCGGGCCATCGACTCGCCGAAGCCGAAACGATGGATTTCAACCCGCGTTTCGAAGGGCGGTGCATGGATTTCATTCCGGTAGACCTGAACTCGAACCTCTACCAATACGAGAAAGAGCTCGGCCGGCTCGAACGTGAACTGGGCATTTCCGACGGCCGCGCCTGGGAAAAACGCGCCGACAAACGTGCGGCGCTGATCCGCAAATACCTGTGGAGCGACCGGCGGGGACTTTACCTCGATTACGATTTTGTCAATAAGCGCCACAGTCTCATTGCCTCGGTCATCACCGTCATGCCGTTATACTGGGGTTTCGCATCGAAGCAGGAGGCAGCGCGGATCGTGGAAAACCTGCCGATGTTCGACTCCCCGGGCGGACTGGTCGTCTGCGAGCGTTCCGAGCAGCCGATCCTCTACCAGTGGGGCGACGGGGCGGTATGGGCCCCGGTACAGTTCCTTGCGATGGGTGCGCTCGAAAATTACGGTTATGACGCTGCCGCGCAACGCATAGCCCTCAAATGGCTCAACACCGTTACTTCGAATTTCCTGGATCCGCAACCGGCTACGCACCGGCCGTTCAAATACGGAGACGGCACGCGTCATCCGGGATTCCTCTACGAAAAATACACCCGCGACGGACAGATCAACGACAGCGAATACCCCTGCAGCATCATGATGGGGTGGACCGCCTCGACGTTCCTGCGGGCCCTGGATTTAGTTCGGCAATAATCCTCAACAATCCGACTATGAACTGTTTTCGTCCTCTGTGCGCATTTTGCACGGCATTATTCGCGTTGCCCCTGATCCTGAGCGCTGAGGTCCCTCTGCGCCCGGCTCCCGAACCGTACCGCCCCGAAAAATGGAACGAAATAGAAACTTACATCCGAAACAACTGGCACAATTTCGTCGAGAAAAATCCCGATTTTCCGGTAGCGTACCTGTACGGGCTGAATCCCGGGACACTCTATTACTGGGATCTCTATTTCCACAACGAGGGTTTGCTGCGCTGCGGCGAAACGGAATTGGCCCGCAACAACCTCGACTGCATGATCTGGCAGATCGATAAACTCGGTTTTATCCCGAATGCTTCGGGATGGGGCGAAGACCGCAGCCAGACTCCCTGCTTCTCGATGAGCGTACGGCGATACTGGGAACTTACACCCGGCAAAGACACCGCATGGCTGCACCGTGCGTACCGGGCGGTGCTGAAAGAGTACGAATTTTGGACCAATACGGACGGTAACACGATCGAAGACCATTCGACCCCGGTGAAAGGGCTGCAACGTTACGGACACCATTCCGATACGGCCGCCCTCGCCACCTTTTACGACCGCGTGCTGAAAGGGCGTTTCGGACTCGATCCCGGCGCCCCCCGTGAAACCAAAATACGAATGGCCGCCCACCGCATGGCCGAAGCCGAATGCATGGACTTTACGCCCCGGTTCGAAGGGCGATGCATGGACTATATCCCGGTAGACCTGAACAGCTACCTCTACGGCTACGAAAAAGACCTCGCCTATTATGAACGCGAACTGGACCTTTCCGACGGCCGGAAATGGGAACAAAAGGCAGAGAAACGTGCGCGGCTGATCGAAAAATATTGCTGGGACGAAATGCGCGGGCTGTACCTCGATTACGATTTCGTGAACCGCCGCCGTTCGCCGGTAGGATCCCTTGCCGCCCTGATGCCGCTGCATTTCGGTTTTGCCCCTGCCCGGCACGCCGAGCGGGTCCGTGAAAACCTGCCGTTGTTCGATTCGCCGGGCGGCCTGGTCGTCTGTGAAACCACTCCTCAAAAAATCGCCTACCAATGGGGACACAGCGCGGTTTGGGCGCCGATCCAGCAACTCGCGATCGAAGCGATGCTCCGTTACGGCTACCGGGAAGAGGCGCAGCATATAGCCCTGAAATGGCTCAATACGGTCACGCGCAACTACCTCGACCCGCAGCCGGCCACGCACCGGCCGTTCAAATACGGAGACGGCACGCGCCACCCTGGTTTTTTGTGGGAAAAATATACGCGCGACGGCAGGATCAACGACGATGAATATCCCTGCAGTTTTATGCTCGGCTGGACGGCTTCGGCCTACCTCGTCGCACTCGAAACGGTGCGGGGAGCCGAACGCCAAACCCGGTTTACAACGGTAGCGAAAGATTGACACCCGTCACGACGCCGTTACGATCGCTCGGTTTGTAGACGTACACGCCCAGCGACGTATCGTTCTTGGGCATGCGCACCAACCGCATATCGAACGTAACGATACCACCGTACGACCAAAGGGTGGTAGCCCGGCCGGAATGGGTCGCGGAGCCGGAAGAAATCCCGATGAAGCGGGCAAAATCATAATAGAGGTTCAGCCGGATACGGTTGAAATAGACGATGCTGTTGATACCGCCGTCCGGATAGCAGAGCGGCAATTGGTAATCGGCCGAGAAGGCGGCGTAACGCGTTGCCACCACGTCGTAATCGGCCCCGCGCGGATAGAGCTCCTTGTAGTAGAAATTATACCGATCGACAGGTTGGTATTGCACATTCCCGCGCAGCGTCAGGCTGTGGTGGCGGGCCACACCCGGCGTGTAAACACGTCCGTAAAGCGAATAGATCGTTCCGAAATCGCTCCGGAACGGCGCCCCCACCGTCGTAAATTTGACCGCGTATCCCCACCGGGGCAGGAAATCGCGTGTCCCCATCCGTACGTTGTCGATAAAACTCAGTCCCGCCACACCCCGCGTCACCCCTTTTTCATAAGAGGTACTTTGCTGCTTGTAGAGCAGGGCGTTGAGGTAATAAAACTGGGCAAAAGGTGTCAGTGTACGGATATGATAGCCCGAGGCAAGCGTCATCGGCAACGAAACGTCCACCGTGAACTGAAAATGGTTGCTCAGCGAAACCGGAAGTGCCTCGGGTACCTTTTCGCCATAGATTAACTGCTTGCCGCCGCCATAATCGAACGCGAAATCGAATTTCGGGGCCAACCCGTAATAACCGAACGACCCGCGCACCCGATGCCCTTTCCCGCTATAACCGTACGAAAGATACGCTTCGGTGCTGGTCAGCAGGTTCTGCGACATGACCGTAGCCCCAAAGCCTATATCGAGCTTGTTCTCGTCGGCGATTTTCGACGGGTTGAAACTCCAGGGCGCCCAACTGTGCGGATTGAACAGGTGCAGCCCTTTGCGGTAACGCTTCACCCGGTGCGTCGAATCGATCGTCCGCGCAAGCCGAACCGTATCGAGGTTGACTACATCCCATTTCCGGCGCGGCGGATTGACAATGTTCTCCGGCAGACGGGAATAAGCGATACGCTGCATCGAATCGCCGTCCATACGCTGGTGCGAAAGACGGTAACCACCAAGCGTATACGTCGTCATGTACAGTTTATCACTGCCCGGTACGGGAGCAGAGGGCGAAACCGAACCGTAACGCGAGGTCGTCACCCGGAACTCCTCGCCTCGGGCCAGATCGTACACATGCACTTCGTCATAGCCCGACGCGATCGAATTGAAAGTTAACTTGCCCGCCCCGGCCCGCAGGTTGTAGATACTCGTATAGCCCGGCTGCGTAATCGGTGCAATCCGCCCGCTGCAGGTGTCGATCCGGCAGATCGACATGCCGGCGTCGCCGAGTGTAATAAAGGCCAGTGTACCGGTCAGATCGTCGTAAGCCAACCCGTGCACCGAAAGCGTGTCTGGTACCGCAAACGAGCGGCCGCCGCCGAAATCTATGGAATAACGGCCGGTATAATCGTATCCCACGGAGGCAACTCGGCCATCCGGAAGCGGAGTCGGATAAAGGGCGTTTTCACGGTCGCGCAACAGGCGCTTCCGGCCGTTACGCAGGTCGTAGCTCACTGCGCGGGCATTGACACGCTGATCCCAAAAAATACTGCTGCGGTACTCACTCCAATACAGCGTGCTGTCGCGCATAACAGGTGCCGTACCCACCCAACCTGTATAAAACAGCTTTTTCTCCCCTGCCGAACGGGGATCGACCTTTACGATCCGGCTGGGCCGGTCGAGATCGCGTTTGAGCGCCAGAATTGTAGTATCGTTGAGCGCTATCGGCGCGGTATAGACCGTATAGCTGGTGGTAGGGGTCGGAATCAGCGAAGCGCTGTTCGAACGGGGCGGCAGCGAATCCCAAAATGCCTTCAGGTCGCCGAAGGTATGCCACAACATCTTAGTCGGGCTGGTTTTGTAATACTTGCCCAACGCCCAATGCGTCGTAAGGATCGTATAAGGGTATTTAGAACTGTACCTCGCCACGCGGTCCCAAATATCGTCGCCGTAACGCTCGCGGGACCATGCGGTCATCTGATAACCCAACTGATAGTGATCGGGAATGTAATCCTTGTAAGATCCGCAGAACCATTTATCGGGCACATATCGTTTGGTGCCTTCGGCCATATAGGCGCGGTATCCGATCGTAAACGATGGCTGCAACGCGCGCCCGAACGAAGCCATCTGCGTCTCGGCCTGTACGGCGTCGCCTTCGAGCAGCCACACCGGAATCAACGCCTGGCTGATCAGGCCCGACTGCTGGCCGATGAACCAGCCCAGCGGTTTCATAAAGGAGCGGTACAGATTGCCGTACTGGACGGTATGGCGCGACTCGTGCGCCACCAATTGCTTGAACCACGGCTGGGCATAGGGAGCCAGGTCCGGGATCAGTTCGAGCTCCATCCGCTTGGGCGCCCACATCACGATGCCGTTCGCATTGAAATTCTGGGTATGCAGTACCGCCGGGACCTTCAACGGTTTGTAGCTGAACCCGTAGGTCATCGTCGGCGTAATACCCTCCATCACCGAAAGCACCTGCGCAGCGCCCCCGCTGAAATAATCGGGATAAACGATCTTGCCTCGCGGCCCTTCGACCTGCATCCAGCGAATACCGGCCGGCGACCGGCCCCAGTCATAGTACTGCCCCCAGGCCGGAAGCGCCGCGCAGCATGCCCACAGGCAACACAAACGCAGGAGAAGTCGGCACACCATGCTCAGCTGCCCGCTTTTTTGACCCGGTATCCCTCCCGGAGCAGGATTTCGACTACGCGGTCACGGAAATCGCCCTGAATGACGATCTCGCCCTCTTTCGCCGTACCGCCCACACCGCATTTGCTTTTGAGCAGGCGTCCCAACTCTTTCAGGTCGTCGTCGCCGCCGACGAAACCTTTAACCAGAGTCACCTGTTTGCCTGCCCGCTGCTTGCGGTCGAGCCAAACCCGCAGGTTTTGCCGTGCGGGCGGCAATGTTTCGGCCGTCTCGGCCTGCTCCTGTTCGTATTGGAAATCGGGATTGGTCGAATAGACGACGTTGAGCCGGCTTTTCCAGTCGTTGTTACTCATGTTTCGGTACAGTTATTAACAAACAGGCGTCAGAACGGCAGATCGTCCACTTCCTGCGGAGCCGATGCGGCAATATCGCCGGACGGGGAAGGGGAGGACTGCGAAGATTGCGCTGCGCCGCCATAAGATCCTCCGTAAGAGTTGTCTGCCCCCGAGGCAGGTGCATCCCCGCGGCGCCCGAGCATCTTCAGGTCGTTGGCGACAATTTCGGTCGCATAGCGTTTATTGCCGTCTTTGTCCGTCCAGTCCCTCGTGCGGAGGCTTCCCTCGATATAGACCTGGCTTCCCTTGCGGATAAAGCGGTCGGCCACGTCGGCCAGGTTACGCCACAGCGTCACGTTATGCCATTCGGTATGCTCCTTGGTTTCCTGTGTCTGGCGGTTGTAGATCCGCTCGGTCGTTGCGATCCGCAGGCGCGCCACCTTGACACCGCCTTCGAGCGCTCTCACTTCGGGATCGGCTCCCACATTGCCGATCAAAATCACTTTGTTGATCATCGCTTTATACTTTTATTGACTAGTCCATACGCGGCCACGCCCTGTGGCTTTCGTTGCCTGCGCATCATTTCACTTCTTATTCCATTACCGGCATTCCACGTCCGACCGGCTTTCCTTCCGGTTACGGCCTCTGCCAGGATCGGCGGCCCCGCCAGAATCCCCTGCCGGATTTCGGTTACAACGCTTCCAGCAGCGCAATAAAGAGCCGGGCCATTTTCTGCTGGGCCTTGCGGCCCTCCTGCTGCACCTCTTCGTGCGTGGATTTCAGACCGGACAGGCCGATGTTCGTAATGACCGATACGGCAAACACGGGCAGTCCCATATGCCGCGCGGCGATCACTTCGGGGGTAGTGGACATTCCCACCGAATCGGCCCCTGCAATGTGGAAAAAACGATATTCAGCCGGTGTCTCGTACGTCGGGCCCGTTCCACCCCAGTAGCAACCGTGTTGCAACGCAATTCCCTCACGTTCGGCTATCCCGTCAGCCAGCGCGATCAGCTTCCGGCTGTACGCTTCGCTCATATCGGGAAAACGGGGCCCCAGTTCTTCCGGATTAGGCCCGATCAACGGATTGGGAATCATATTAATGTGATCTGTGATTACCATCACGTCGCCGACATGGAAATCAGGATTGACTCCGCCGCCGGCATTCGACACGAACAGGTATTCGATCCCGAGCATTTTCAGCACGCGCACCGGGAAAACCACCTGCTGCGGTGTGTAACCTTCATAATAATGGAACCGTCCCTGCATGGCCACGACACGCTTGCCGCCGAGCATCCCGAAAATCAACCGTCCGGCATGGCCGGCAACCGTCGAGACCGGAAAACCCGGAATATCTTTATAATCGAGTTGTGCAATGACCTGAATATTGTCCGCCAGGCCGCCTAGCCCGCTGCCCAGGATAATGCCCACCTGGGGTTTGAAATCAACCTTATTCCGGATGAAGGACGCTGTATTTTTGATTTGTTGTAACATACTGTTCAAGTTGGTGTAAGAACCTCTCCTCACGGTCTCCGATAAATTCCACGTGGATCGGTGCATAGTAGATTCTCCGCTGGATTTCCAACGGAATTTTCTTGCGGTTGGTCAGTTTAACCGCATCTTTTTCGGTCACGACGACGGCCGTATGTTCCGGGGACTCGGCGAGCATGCGTTTCAACCGCTCCATATCGCGCATGCGGTAAGTGTGATGATCGTCGAACAAAAGCTTGCCCACGATCTTATGATGCTGTGAAAGGGCACTTACAAGCGGTTTCGGATTCGCAATTCCGCTCATCACGATCACCGGATCATGAGGCTGAACCGCACGCCCGATCTGTTCGGGAAACAACGGCACCGGGTACCCCTGGGCCATCCGCGAAAAATAGAGCGACTGGTAAGGAAACAGTTCGAGCCGTTTCTTAACGATACGCATATCAAGCGGATTGATTGTTTCGGGACATTTGGTCACCAGCACGAAATTGGCCCGGTAAAGCTGGCTGCGGCTGTCGCGCAGCGTCCCCTGGGGCAGGAAAGAGTCGTGGTAGATCGGGTTGTTGTAATCCATCAACAGGATATTGACCCACGATTCGACATAACGGTGCTGGAATGCGTCATCCAGAATAATCAGGTTCACTTCGGGGTGCGCCTCCCTCAGGCGCCTGATCCCTTCGACCCTGCGCTCGCAGACGGCCACCGGAATCTCCGGATATTTCAGCTTGATCTGTTTGGGTTCGTCACCGATCGCCCGGAACGACGAGCGGACATCCGAAAGCACGAACCCGCGCGTTTTGCGTTTGTATCCGCGCGAAAGCACCGCTATGTTATAGCGCGATGCGAAATATTCGATCAGGTATTCCGTGACGGGAGTCTTGCCGGTACCGCCGACAGTGAGATTTCCGACGCATACAATAGGGATATCGAACTCTTCGCTCCTGAGAATCTTCAGGTCGAAAAGCTTGTGCCTGATCCCGACGACCAGTCCGTATATCCAAGCCAGCGGAGCGGCCCAAAGCGTACGCAACATACCGAATCGTTCCAATCTTCAAAAGTAACTAAAAAAGACTGAATGTCAAATTTTTCACGGCAAATGCCGCGCAAAACCCCTCTCCGGCACCGGAACACTCAGTATTCGGCAGTCATTCAACGGATTTCCAACCGGTAGGGCATTACGGCCTGCACTCCCTGCCGTGAAAGGATCTTCTGTAATCCGGCATACTCCCGGTACAGTTCGCCCAGCCCGTTTTGCAAATGATCCACGCCGGCCCGGGCCGAAAGCAGCGTAAAGATGCGTGTGAACAGGTCGGGCGCCTGGCTCGGTACGCTGATGCTGAAATCGTCGCCGACCCCGGCCCGATCGGCCGCGAGCGAAATCGCATCGGAAAGGCCGCCCCAGGCATCGATCAGCCCGTTGTCAAGCGCGCTGACGCCGGACCATACCCGGCCGCCGCCGATACTGTCCACCTGTGCTTCAGTCAGGTTGCGTCCTTCGGCTACATGCTTGACAAACCCTGCATAGACTCGCTCGACATTGTGTTGCAGATAATCCCGCTCGGCGGGGGATACCTCCCGGAACGGAAGCCCTATATCGGCCGACGGATTGGTCTTGGCGACATCCACCGTAACGCCGAGTTTATCCTTCAATCCCTGCCCGGCATTGAACAGCAGCCCGAATACCCCGATCGACCCGGTGATCGTAGTGGGAGAGGCAAGGATCACATCAGCCGGACACGCGATATAATATCCCCCCGATGCGGCTACGTTACCCATCGAAACGACGACCGGCTTTTCCGCACGGAGCAGTTCCATCTCATGCCAGATCACCTCCGAAGCAAGCGCACTGCCCCCGGGCGAATTGACCCGCAGCACCACGGCCTTGACCTCCTCATCCCGGCGCAAATCGGCCAGTTTCGCCGCAAGCGTCTCGCCGCCCACCTCACGTTCCGGAGCCTCTCCGTCCACAATATCGCCTTCAGCATAGAGCACGGCGATCCGGTTGCCGGATCCTTTACCGCCGCTGCTGCCGACCTGACCCTGCATCACATAATCTTCCAACGAAATGAACCGGGTCTCCTGCTGCCCTGTCATCCCGGCCAGCATCGCCTCCATATCAGCGCTGTAAGCGAGTGAATCGACCATTTTTTTCTCCACTGCAAGCGCAGCATCGCCGATGGCAAGGGTCGAGGCATACTGTTGCAGTGCCGCCGAGTCGAGCGACCGCGCACGAGCGATTCCCCCCACGACATGCGACCAGATCGTGCCGATCAACTCTTCGGTTTGCCGACGGTTCTCGGGACTCATCCGGTCCATAATAAACGGTTCCACGGCGGCTTTATAAGCACCGTGCCGGATCACTTCGGGCCGGACACCGAGCTTGTCGAGCAACCCTTTATAAAACATCACGTTCGACGAAAGCCCCTTCCACAGCAAAGTTCCCTGGGGATTGAGGTAAAGACGGTCGGCCACTGAACTGAGGTAATAAGTACCCTGGGTATAAAAATCGGAATAAGCTACCACGAACTTGCCCGAACGCTCCTTGAATTTGACCAATGCGTCGCGCAGCTCCTCCATCGTCGCCATCCCGAGCGGCATCACCGGCGACAGGTTCAGGTAAATACCATCGATATGCTTGTCGGATTCGGCCCGTTCGAGTGCGCCGAGCACATCGAGCAGGCCGAGCTCGCGGTTCATCCGCATCGTCACCCAATCGAGCGATGAGAGCGCTCCCTGCGAAGGGTTGTCCACGACCGGCGTCGCCAGGTCGATCTTCAGGACCGTATGCGCCGCGGGCGAGGAGACCGCTGCCGTACTGCCGGAGAGGGCACTCACGCCGATTCCGACCAGAACCATTACACCCAACACGGCGAAAAGAATGCCGCCGGCCACTACGGCAAGCAGCGAAGCGAAAAATGTTTTGAAAAATGCGTTCATCTTGTGATTGTTTAGGTACTCCGTACCGTTCGACTGCATTTGGTCCCTGTTTTGAAAGATTTCCAGTTCAGGACAAATCCCGTTCCGAAAACCGATGTCCGGTTTTTCCGGTCTGCAAGAGGACCGGCCACCGGCAAAACGTCCGGTGTAATCCGGCCTGGAGGAACTTTCGCAGGCTACCTGCACAAAAATAGTAACTTTTGGGAGATCCTGAGCAGTTTATTACCTTTGCGTACAACTATTAAACATCCGTCATAATGGACCAAAACGATATTCTGGAAGTCCTGCGCCGCGTGCAACATCCCGAAACGGGCACGGACCTCGTCTCGCGAGGTATGATTGAAAACCTGATCGTAACCGGAGACAAGATCCAGTTCACGCTCGCGTTTTCCCGCAGCCGCGACCCGTTCGCCGCATCGTTGAAAAAGGCGTGCGAAACCATCCTGTCCGAAACATTTCCGCAATATGCCGGTCATATTTCGGTCTTCATCAAAGAGGCACCCCCTAAAAAAATAGAACCCAAAAAACCGGAACCGGGAAGCTGGACGGGCGGGATCAAGCACATTATCGCGATCAGTTCGGCCAAGGGAGGCGTAGGGAAAAGCACCGTCACGGCCAATCTGGCGGTCGCCCTGCAGCGAATGGGCTACAGAGTAGGCATTCTCGACGCCGATATTTACGGTCCCTCGATGCCGACGATGTTCGGCGTGGAAGGTTACCAACCCGCCGGCGATGAAGAGGAAGAGGGAACGCCGCGTATCTATCCGGCGCTCACCATGGGGGTTAAGGTAATGTCGATCGGGTTTTTCATCAACCCGAAAGACGCTTTGATCTGGCGGGGCCCTATGGCGACCAATGCACTGCGCCAGCTGACCCACCAGACCGATTGGGGAGAACTGGATTTCCTGCTGATCGACATGCCTCCCGGCACGGGCGATATCCACCTCTCGCTGATGCAGGACCTGAAAATTTCCGGGGCGATCATCGTCAGCACGCCGCAAAAGATCGCACTGGCCGACGTCCGGCGCGGCATCGGGATGTTCCGGACCAAGCAGATCAATATTCCCGTATTGGGCATTGTGGAAAACATGGCCTGGTTCACACCGGCAGAACTGCCTGCAAACCGGTACTACATCTTCGGTAAAGGAGGAGCACAGGAGTTGGCCCGCAGTGAAAACATACCGTTGCTGGCTGAAATTCCGCTTATCCAGAGCGTCCGCGAAGCGGCCGATGCAGGAACGCCGGTCGCCACGCAGGAGAGCACCTCCGCCGCCTTTTACACCGGTTTGGCTAAAAACCTCGTAACGGAATTGGAAAAGACGGGACACTGACGATAACTTTTTCCACACTGTCTGTCAGTAAACTCGCTTCCAACTATTTATCACACCGAAGATCGTTTTAATAAATTGTTAACAGAACATTAAACCGGTGTGTATCGAAAATGAAAGTTTTCTCATCCGGGCTATTGTTTGTTCGATCGTTGAGTTGATATAGACGTTTTTAGCAGAGATGCAAACTTTTTTTGCTGTGATCTTTCAACACTCTCTTATCGGGTTTTCCACCGGTCCGGGACGCGGCCGATCGGATGTCGATATGTTGGCAACGCTTACCGACAACTGTCGATAACCGGATAAAAAAGGGGCATGGACACTTACCGAAGCAATATGATATGTTGATGGGTTGTTTTTATTAACTTTACATTTTATCATCCAAAATAGCTCCTCGGAATTATCAACACGGCCAACGCCTCTTATTATTACTCTTTTCTTTTTAAATTTAAAAAAGGAAATAAAAATATAAAAAAGAACTGTTCACACTGCTGCCTATGAAATCCGAAAAATTTTCACCCGACCAACTTCGCCGGATCGAACAGCTCCGGCAATTGGCCAAAGAGAAAAACGCCGTAATTCTGGCTCACTACTATACACGTCCGGAAATTCAGGAAGCAGCCGATTTTACCGGCGATTCGCTCGCGCTTTCCGAAAAGGCCGCACAGACAGATGCGGATATCATCCTGTTTGCGGGCGTTCATTTCATGGCCGAGACGGCCAAAATACTTTCACCGGATAAGAAAGTACTGCTGCCCGATCCGGCGGCGGGTTGTTCGTTGGCCGATTCGTGCGAAGCATCGGCGTTCGCAAAGTTTCTGAAACGGTATCCCGGTTATACGGTGGTCTCCTATGTCAATACGTCAGTGGGGGTAAAGGCCCTGACTGATATCTGCTGTACGTCGAGCAACGCCGTCGAGATCGTGCGTTCATTGCCGGTGAACGCCAAGATCGTCTTTGCGCCGGACCGCAACCTGGGCAATTACATCCAGAGCGTTACCGGACGCGATATGGTGGTATGGGACGGTGCGTGCCATGTGCATGAGGAATTCTCCCTCGAGAAGATTATCGAATTGAAAAAACAATACCCCGAAGCCAAAGTGCTGGCACATCCGGAATGCAAAAAGCCCGTGTTGCTGGTCGCCGACTATGTCGGCAGTACGGCCGCGCTGCTCAACTATGCGACGCAGAGCGATGCCGACACGTTTATCGTCGTCACCGAACCGGGTATCCTGCACCAGATGGCCAAGGACAATCCGTCGAAACGTTTCATTCCGGCTCCCCCGTCCGATTCGACATGCGGATGCAACGACTGTTCGTACATGAAACTCGTTACGCTCGACAAAATGTACGCGGCATTGCGTGACGAAACGCCCGAGGTGGTCATCGAAGAGTCGATCCGCCGCCGGGCCGAGCGTTCCATCCGCAATATGCTTGCTGCCAAACGCTGATTATGATATATTTGCGTGACAAAGCGTTTTACACATGCGAGAATTCGCGAATCCAAACTAAAACCAAACGATAAATGAAAAGATGGGGAATGGCCCTTTGCTGTCTGCTGCTGGCAGCCGTGCAAGTTCGGGCTGACGAAGGAATGTGGCTGCTGCCTTACCTGCAGAAGCTGAATATTAAGGATATGAAGGCCAAAGGGCTGAAGCTTTCGGCCGAGCAGATTTATAACCTCAACGGTACATCGCTGAAGGATGCGATTGTGATTTTCGGCGGCGGGTGCACCGGAGAGATCGTATCGCCCAACGGACTGGTCTTTACCAACCACCATTGCGGTTACGGTTCTATACAGCGGCTCAGCAGCGTCGAACACGACTATCTGCAAAACGGTTTTTGGGCGATGGATTACAAAGAGGAGTTGCCTTGTCCGGGCATGTCGGTTACCTTTATCCGCAGCATCGAGGATGTTTCGGATAGGATTCTGCCTTTTCTGAGTGATTCGATGAGCGAGCAGCAACGGCAGAAACAGGTTGACGAACTGTCCGATAAGATCGTAAAGGAAGCGTTGCCGGAAAAGAGTTCTAAAGAGGCGTTTGTCAAATCGTTTTTCGGCGGGAATCAATATCTGTTGTTCGTTGTGGAACAGTATACCGACCTGCGCCTGGTAGGAACCCCGCCCTCTTCGATCGGCAAATTCGGCGGAGATACCGACAATTGGATGTGGCCGCGCCATACGGGCGACTTTTCGGTTTTCCGGGTTTATGCCGATAAGGATGGTAAACCGGCACCGTATTCCAAAGACAATATACCTTATGCGACGCCGACCCATTTGAAAATATCGCTGAAAGGGGTAAAACCGGGCGATTATACGATGATCATGGGTTTTCCCGGATCGACCGAGCGTTACATGACCTCTTTCGAGATCGATCAGGTGCTGAACGTGGACAATCCGAACCGGATCTTTATTCGCGGCGAACGGCAGAAACTGATGATGGAGGATATGCAGGCCAGTGAGAAGGTACGCCTGCAGTATGCGAACAAATACGCCGGTTCTTCGAATTACTGGAAGAACTCGATCGGTGAGAGCCGCGGGTTGCGCAAATTGAATGTGAAGGGGCAGAAAGAGGCTTTGGAAGCACAGTTTCAGGCCTGGGCGGCTGCCGATCCCGCCCGTCAGGCGAAGTACGGTGATGCGTTGAAACTGATTAAGGAGGCTGTCGCCGAGCGGATTCCGTATGAAAATTACCGGCAGTACATTTCCGAAGCGTTGTTGCGGGGAACTGAGATCATCGCAATGGCAGGAGTGGGGAACAGGCTGCTGAAAAAGGATTCCACGCGGTTGGATACGGTGGTGTTGGCAGCACTGGGTAAGGGACTGTCCGGCATGTATAAGGATTACAACCCGCCTACGGACCGGAAGATAGCCAAACGGATGATCCGGATCGTATACGACAGCCTGTCGAAAGAGGATCGTCCGGTCGAGCTGAATCGAATCGACAGCCTGTTTGCCGGAGATGTGGAACGATATGTGGATTTCCTGTACGATAATTCGATTTTCGCTTCCCGGCAACAGTTTGAGGCGTTCTTAAAGGATCCGGATATTGAAAAACTGAAAAACGATCCGGCTTACCGGCTCAATAAGTCGGTGATGCAGTCGTTCGGGCGGGATGCGAAAAAATTGTCGGAAATAGCCAAAAAATACCGCCGCGGGCACCGCCTTTTCATTGCCGGTCTGCTGGAAATGCAACCGGACAGGAAATTCTATCCCGATGCCAATTTCACTATGCGGCTTACTTACGGACAGGTACTTCCTTACCGGCCTGCGGACGGCGTTATTTACGACTATTATACTACCCTGGACGGTGTGATTGCCAAGGAGGATACGTCGAATCCGATGGAATTTACAGTTCCGGAAAAACTCAAGGAGCTGCACCGTGACAAGGATTTCGGCCAATATGCCGAAGAAGGTACCGTGCGTGTGGGTTTCCTGAGTAATAACGACATTACCGGCGGTAATTCCGGCAGTCCCGTGCTTAACGGCAAAGGTGAGCTGGTAGGCCTTGCATTCGACGGTAACTGGGAGGCGATGAGCGGGGATATCGCGTTCGAACCCCGGTTGCAGCGTACGATCAGCGTCGATATCCGTTATGTTTTGTTCGTCATCGAAAAGTATGCCGGGGCGACCAGACTGATCGATGAATTGACGTTGGTACGTTAGGTAAAAAACGTGGCCCATTGAAAGGGGACTTCGGTATTCGCGAAGCGATTGCCGAAGTCCCCTTCTCATTTTATATGCAAACCGTTTTAAAATGTATCTTAAAGAGCGGTTTGTCCGCAAAATAACTTATTTTTGTAGCCAGAAGTCTATTAATCCGAAATTATGAGTACGGTCAACGAAGAGGCGGTTTCTAACGAGAGGTCGCTTAATTTTCTGGAAGAAATTATAGAAAAGAGCCTTGCTGACGGCGCGGTAAAACAGATTCATACGCGTTTCCCGCCTGAACCCAACGGCTACCTGCATATCGGCCATGCCAAAAGTATCTGCCTTAATTTCGGTCTTGCCAAGCGTTACGGTGGCCTTTGCAACCTTCGCTTCGACGATACAAACCCGGTCAAGGAGGATGTCGAGTATGTCGATTCGATTAAAGAAGATGTCAATTGGCTCGGTTTCCAATGGGCCGAAGAGCACTATGCTTCCGACTATTTCGAACAACTGTATGATTGGGCTGTTGAGCTGATCCGCAAGGGAAAAGCCTATGTCGATGACCAGTCTCAGGAGGAGATACGCCTGAATCGGGGCACAGTAACGGTGCCGGGTAAGGAGAGTCCGTGGCGCAACCGCAGCGTGGAAGAAAACTTAGACCTGTTTGCCCGCATGCGGGCCGGGGAGTTTGCCGACGGCGAGAAAGTACTCCGTGCAAAGATCGATATGGCCCATCCCAACATGTTGTTGCGGGATCCGATTATGTATCGTATTCTTCATTCGGAACATCACCGTACGGGCGACAAATGGTGTATTTACCCGATGTACGACTATGCCCACGGGCAGTCCGATTCGATCGAAGGCATTACCCATTCGATCTGTACGCTCGAATTCGATGTGCACCGCCCGTTATACGACTGGTTTATTCAGCAGCTCGGTATTTTTGAAAGCCATCAATACGAGTTTGCCCGTTTGAACCTGACCTATACGATGATGAGCAAGCGTAAGCTGCTCCAGTGCGTGCAGGAAGGAATCGTCATGGGATGGGACGATCCCCGTATGCCGACGATTTGCGGGCTGCGCCGCAGGGGATATACCCCCGAGAGCATCCGGATGTTTGCCGACAAGGTGGGTGTGGCCAAGCGCGATAACGTGATCGACCTGGGACTGCTGGAATTCTGTGTCCGCGAGGACCTTAACAAACGCGCTGAACGCCGTATGGCAGTGCTGAATCCGATCAAGGTGGTGATTACCAATTACCTTGAGGGAGAGACCGAAATGATCAATTGTGTCAATAATCCCGAAGATGAATCGGCCGGACATCGTGAAGTGCCTTTTTCGCGTGAAGTCTATATCGAACGGGACGATTTCATGGAAGTTCCCCCAAAAAAATATTTCCGCCTTTCACCCGGGAATGAAGTGCGTTTGCGGTATGCTTACCTGATCCGTTGCAATGAGGTAATTAAAAACGAACAGGGCGAAATCGTGGAGTTACGCTGTACTTACGATCCGATGTCCAAGGGAGGTCAATCTTCCGATGGCCGGAAAGTGAAGGGGGTCATCCACTGGGTTTCGGCACCGCATGCCAAAGAGGCGGAAATACGCCTTTTCGACCGTTTATTTACACGCGAGAGCCTCGATGATATCGAGGAAGGCAAGACCTTTAAAGATTACTTAAATCCGGCTTCTTTGACCGTTGTGAAGGGATATGTGGAGCCTTCGCTCGCCGGGACGGCTCCCGGGAGCAAATATCAGTTCGAACGGATCGGATATTTCTGTGCCGACAAGGATTCTTCCGTTGAAAAACCCGTTTTCAACCGTACTGTTACCTTGAAAGACAGTTGGTCAAAAATGGCTGCGAAATAACCGGATCTGCCAATTCGTTTTACGTTGGGTACGATTGATTTTAAAAGTTTGGTTAACGGTTTGAATGACAATTAATTCGTAAAAATGTTCGCAAAATTCGGATTTTTTTTACTTCTTTTTACCGGACTGAGTCAATCATTGCTTTCTCAAAATATTGATTATCAGATATATATAACTACACCGGGTTATACGTCGGTGCGCAGTTATAGCAAAGCGGATTTTGAGAAGGTCAAGCACGATTTCCGGGTGATGAACGGACCGGTTACGATTACCGATTCCCTTTGTAACTCCGGAAAAACCGAAGTGCGGATGGTAATCGGATTACGGAAGTTCAGCTTTTTTGTCACACAGGAGACACCGATTATCCGGTTGGTGTACGACCGGAACAGGCGGATTTTCTCCGGGGCCGGATGCAATTTCGTAGAAAATGAGAATTTCAAATACACTCCGCCCTCTTTCAAAGGTAATTCGTTGGTGAAATTACCTGAAATTTTACTGGCCGATATCAATCGGACGATTGAAGACCGTTCTTTATTAAAGAAAGATAGTGCCACGGTTTTTGTGATCGAGGCGGATATTGACGAAAACGGTATGATCCATAGGATTGTACCGTTGAGCGATACGTTGCGGCAGTATTCGAAGGTGATTATCGACCAAATTTATGACAAGGCCGTTCGAGGTTGGCAACCTGCAATGCGAAACGGGATACCATACCGGGCTCTTGCACAAATGACGTTTGAATTGACGAAATAAATCGTTTATTTTAAATAGTAAAAAGCCGAAACTTCAAAAGTTTCGGCTTTTTGATTTCAATAATTTGCTTTTCAGAGATTTATTTGTTTGGAATTTTCTCTGTTAATCGAAGTTCCGAATTCGACTTTCTGAGTATAATAAATTTTTTTGCTCAAAATTTTTTGTAAGGAAAGTCGTTTTCGTAAAAAATGAATTGAATAGGTATAGAATTAGATCGATTTCGTAATTTTCATGGCACAAAAATGCGGCCCGCACATCGAACAATGATCGGCACCCGATCCGATCATTTCAAAATGCATTTTGCGTGCCCGCTCCGGATCGAGCGATAAATTGAACTGATCGTTCCAACGCATGTCGAAGCGCGCTTTACTCATTTGCAGGTCTCGTTCCGCTGCCCCCGGATGTCCTTTGGCGATATCCGCAGCATGGGCGGCAAGCTTGAAAGTTACTACTCCTTCCCGTACATCGTCGCGATTCGGCAATGCAAGATGCTCTTTGGTTGTTACGTAACAAAGCATTGATGTCCCCATCCAACCGATCATTGCGCCGCCTATGGCCGAAGTTATGTGGTCATATCCGGCTCCGATATCGCTTACAAGCGGTCCTAATGTGTAGAACGGGGCTTCGTCGCACCATTCTATCTGTTTCTCCATATTCTCGCGTATGAGGTGCATCGGTACGTGTCCGGGACCTTCAATAATGACCTGAACATCGTGTTTGCGTGAAATACGGGCCAGTTCTCCCAGTACTTTCAATTCACCGAACTGGGCTTCATCGTTGGCATCGGCGATACTACCCGGACGAAGTCCGTCTCCCAGAGAGAAAGCGATGTCGTACTTTTTCAGTAATTCGCAAATCTCTTCGAAATGCGTATACAGGAAATTTTCCTGATTGTTGTGGCTCATCCATTTGGCCATGATCGATCCACCGCGGGATACGATACCGGTCACACGCTTCAGTGCTGCCGGTATATGTTCTCTTAAAATGCCTGCATGGATAGTGAAATAATCTACTCCTTGTTCGGCTTGCTCGATCAGGGTTTGTTTGTATACATCCCAATTGAGGTCTTCTATTTTGCCTTTCACTTTTTCGAGAGCCTGGTACATAGGTACGGTACCCAGCGGGACTGGGGTGTTACGCAGGATCGCTTCGCGGGTTTGGTGTATGTCTTTTCCGGTCGAAAGATCCATTACGGTGTCGGCTCCCCATTTGACGGCCCAAAGCGCTTTTTCCACCTCTTCATCGATCGATGAACCCAAGGCCGAGTTTCCGATATTGGCATTGATTTTAACCAAAAATTTATTGCCGATGATCATCGGTTCCGCTTCGGGGTGACGATAGTTTGAGGGCAGGATGGCACGTCCGGCGACAATTTCATCCCGAACCATTTCGGGAGTAATTGCGTCTTTTTCCGGACAGCCCTGACTTTCCCGAATCGCGACGTACTCCATTTCGGGAGTAATAATTCCGTGTTTGGCATACCATAATTGCGTATGAAGTTCGCCGTCTTTTTCCAGCCGGTCTTTGATCCATGCTTCACGGACTTTCGGTAATCCTTTCCCTGTATCTATTTTATATCCGTTATCCGTATAGATACCTGTTGTATCATAAAGGATAACTTTAGTCCCGTTTTGGAGCGTCACTTGCCGCATCCCGACACGAATAGGATGCAATTTTCCTTTTATGTAAATTTTTTCTGCGTTGTTCGATGAGAGATCAAAGATATTGTTATCCATGGCTTAGGTGTTCCACGTGGAACAATATTAGTTGTTAGGTTTGTTTTGTAAGTTAATGTTCCACGTGGAACATTAACTGATTTTCACTTTTGTCTTGTTTGTGTAATTAAATTCTACCTTCCGAAATAGACCAATAGGACATTGATGTCGGCAGGGGAAACCCCCGGTATTCGGGATGCCTGTCCGATGGTCGACGGTTTAATTCGGGTCAGTTTCTGCCGGGCTTCGATTGAGAGCGCCTTCAATGAATTAAAATCGAAATCTGGCCGGATTGAAATATTTTCCAGTCGAACCATCTTGTCTGCGATGTGCCGTTCCCGTTCGATGTATCCATGATACTTGATTCGGATCTCCGCTTCTTCGACAATCTCCTCGGTGCACTGGTTTTGTGTCAGGTACTCCTGTAACCCCGGCAGATGATCGGCCAGCCCATTTAGGGTAACTTTATTGCGTAAGAGGATATCGTAGAGCTTCCGGCCTTGTGTCAGGGGGGTGGAATCGATCGTTTTAAAATACTCCGATAAATCGGCTGGCGTGACACTCTCCCGGCGAAGGAAGGAAATAAGCGATTCTACGGACGATTTTTTTTGCTCCATCGCCCGGTACCTTTTTTCGCTTACAAGGCCGATTTTGTGTCCGATCGGAGTCAGTCTCACGTCGGCATTGTCTTGCCGGAGTAAAATTCTGTATTCGGCCCGGCTCGTGAACATACGATAGGGTTCGTCCACGCCTTTGGTTACTAAATCGTCGATCAACACGCCGATATATGATTCGTCACGGCGGAGCACGAGCGGTTCTTCGTTACGCAGTTTCAATACGGCATTGATTCCTGCTATAAGTCCCTGTGCTCCAGCTTCTTCATATCCGGTTGTGCCGTTTACCTGTCCTGCAAAATAGAGCCCTGGAATCAGTTTGGTTTCGAGCGAGTGATAGAGTTGTGTCGGTGGAAAATAGTCATACTCAATGGCATAACCAGGCCGGTAGATGTGTACATGTTCCAGCCCTTTGATCTTTTGCAATGCGGCGACTTGTACTTGCCAGGGAAGTGAAGATGAAAAACCGTTCAGGTAATATTCGTTCGTATGTTCGCCTTCCGGTTCGAGGAATAATTGGTGCTCGTTTTTTTCCGAAAAGGTGCGGAGTTTATCTTCGATGCTCGGGCAATATCGTGGACCGATTCCTTTGATCGTTCCATTGAAGAGTGGTGAGTCGGCAAAACCGCTCCGCAGCAAATCGTGCACTTCTTGAGACGTGTACACGAGAAAACAGGGTTTTTGCTTGTCAACTGATTTTGTTTCAGGGCTGTATGAGAATTTGCCCGGGTTTTCGTCGCCCGGTTGTTCGTTGAGCTGTGAGAAATCTATTGTACGTGCGTCCAGGCGAGCCGGCGTACCGGTTTTCATGCGGCCGACTTCGAATCCGAGTGCGGCCAGTTGTTCGCTTAGACCGTGTGACGCCGCATCACCGGCGCGCCCTCCTTCGGCCTGCGAGCGGCCGATATGCATCAAGCCGCCCAGGAAGGTTCCGGCGGTAAGGATAACGGCTTTTGCGTTAAATTCGACCCCCATACGGGTCTTAATGCCACGAGCGTGCCCATTGGCGACTAACAGTTCATTTACGCTGTCCTGCCAAAGGTAAAGGTTCGGTATATTTTCGAGCGTTTCGCGCCACAATTCGCTGAAGCGCATCTTGTCGCACTGCGCGCGCGGACTCCACATGGCGGGGCCTTTCGAGCGGTTCAACATGCGGAATTGGATCGTGGAACGGTCGGTAATGATTCCCATGCGGCCGCCCAAGGCATCTATTTCACGGACGATCTGTCCCTTTGCGACTCCGCCTACGGCCGGATTACACGACATCTGTGCGAATTTGGTCATGTCCATCGTCACCAACAGCGTTTGGCAACCCATGGTTGCCGCCGCTGCCGCCGCTTCACATCCGGCATGCCCTCCTCCCACTACAATGATATCGTATTCGAATAACATGTTGTTGTTTATTTGCTATTTAAAGCTGTATTGCCCTGAAACGGACGGATATTTTTGCTTAAACAAAATCCGGCCGAGACTTCCTTGTGTTGCCACTCTCGGCCTGCCCTTTTTTCTTTCTATATCAGTTACTGTTTTTCTTGCTTTCAATTTTACTCGCCTTCGTCGTGCGCTTCCCGGATCGCCAGGTATTTATCCTCGAGCGCATGCATGTTCGCCTCTTCTTCAGGCGTTTTGTCTCCATACCCCAACAGGTGCAGCACTCCGTGGATGATTACGCGTGCGAGCTCGTTTTCGAACGGTACGCCGAATGTCTGCGCATTGGCACGCACGGTATCGATGCTGATCATCAGGTCGCCCGAAATAATCTTTTTTTCCGTATCCGTGTAATCGAACGTGATGATGTCAGTATAATAATCGTGCGACAAGTATCGCCGGTTGATTTCCAACAGTGCCGTGTCCGAGCAGAAGACTACTGTAATATCTCCGGTGCGATGGCCCTCCGCCTTCGCTGTGCGGCGTATCCAGTCGGTCGTTTTTCTGCGTCCACTGAAGCGGAAAGAGCAATCCTGCGTCTGGTATTGTACGGCCATTCCGGCGTAATTTTTATTAGTTTTTAATAAGCTATAATATTATACTTTATTAATGTATAATATCTGTCTTGTTGTTATTTTTTTTGTAATCAGCCGGTTATCTTCTGAGCCATTGTTCCGGGTTCAGGTTTTCTGTTTCCTTCCAGATCTCGAAATGCAGCACGCAGTCATCGCTGTCGTCACTGTTCGAGAGGCGCCCGATCACTTGGTTCAAGGTCACTTTATCCCCCGTTTTCACATTTACGCTGGCCAGGTTCGAGTAAGTGGTCAGGTAGTTACCGTGGCGGATTATGACGGTATTGTTGAGTCCCTGCACGAAGACAATCTGGGTGATATCGCCCTCGAATACCGCACGTACTTCCGCGCCGCTTCCCGAAGCGATATTGACGCCCTTGTTGTTTACCATCAAACCTTTCTGTGTGGCGTGCGGATGGACGCCGTAGCGGTCTACGATCACGCCTCCGCGGACGGGATAGGGCAGCAGGCCTTTGTTTTGGTCGAACCGTCCCGACAGGTTCGCGATGTATTCCTCCTGCGCGGCCGATTTCGGAGTCGCGCGGTTTTTACGCGCCTCTTCGGCTATAATCGCCTGAATACGCTGTTGCAGTTTGTTGATCTGGCTCTGTTTTTTGCGGATTTCCGACGACAGTTTACCCGATTTCGTATTGATTTCGGACAGGGATGATTGGTATTGCTTTTCATCTTTGCCCAACGAGGAGACCTCTTGTGTACGCGTGTCGCGGACTTTGGTCAGTTCCGCTTTCCTGTTTTCGAGCTCTCCGATCTGTACGTGAAGCGAATCGGCTACGGATTTAATCTGTTCGGCTTTCTGCTGGCGCATGCGGTTGTAGCGGCGCATGTAGGAGATACGTCGCGTGGCGTCGTTGAAATCCTTCGAAGCGAACAGAAAGACGAGAAAATTGTTCAGTTTGTAGTTCTTGTAGGCAGCATAAACCATATCCGCGTACTCTTTCCGCAATTGGGTCAATTCGTTCTGCATCGCGTGAACGGTGTCGTTTTTGGTGCCGATATCGCCGTTGATCACCTGGGTTTGTTTTTCGAGGTTCGCGATGATCTGCTTACGGTTGCGAATACGGTTCTGGATCAGTTTGAGTTGGTTTTGGGTTACCTGCTTATCTTTTTTTGTTTTGGCCAGCAGTTCGTTTGTGGCGCGAATCTCCTCTTCGGCCCTGTGGATTTCGTCACGCAGCGCATCGAGGCTTTGGTTTTGCGCCGCGAGGTTCAGTGCGCAAAAGAGCGCTGCGAGAATTAACAGCAAACGGGGTCGGTTCATTTTGTCTCTACCTGTTTAAGTCGTTTGTCTATCTCTTCTGAATCGTATCCCTTCTCCCGGGCCTTTTCCCAGTAAAAAACGGCCATGAAGTTATCTTTCAGCGCATAGAGGATGTCCCCGTAATGCAGGAACAATTCGTCGCTGCCGCTTTGGTCCAGAGCAAGGGCCTGCTGCATGAGCGTTTTGGCCTCTTCGTACCGCCCCAGCTTAAAAAGCACCCAGGCCCGCGTGTCGAGGTAGGTCGGGTTGTTTGGCGACAGTTCACAGGCTTTTTCAGACATTTTATCGGCCAGCGACAGTTTTTCGTCTTTTTCGCTCAGGTAATAGCTGTAATTGTTGAGAATCATAGAATTGTCCGGATCGTACTTCAGCCCCTTGCGGTAATAGCCGTAAGCGCCCGGACCGTCTTCCATTTTCTGCCTGTTGTCGCCCAATGTTCCGTAAATCACACTTCGCAGCGAATCGGTACGGGTCAGTTTCAATGCCTTGAGAAACTCCTTTTCCGCACCGGCATAATCTTCCATGAAGTAGAACATGCCGAATCCTTTGCGCAGGTAAAATTCGGGATCGGACGGAAATTTTTCGAGCGCCAGTGTGGTGTATTTGGCTACCGAATCAGGATGTTTGAGGTATGACTCCATGTCGAGAATCTCGGTAAATACCTCCCGTTGCGGTGCCGAGTCGGTGACATGGGATTTGTAGAGTTGCAGCGCACCTTCGAGATTGCCCGATGAAATCAGGTGGTTGCCGTACAGTTGCGTGATGCGAAAATCGTTCGGGTTTTTGATTGCCAGATCCGAGATCAGGTTGTTGATCTGGAAAAAATTGGCGCGGTAGAAATCTTTCGAAGAGGTGATCTCTTTGAAGAAATCTATCTTCGTCTCGAGCGGAATGTCGCTGGCTTCGAATAGCTGGCGGGCTGTCGAGAGGAAATTCACGTCGTCGCCCCGGCGTTTGTAAAATTCGTTCAGCGAGACCAATACCTGTGTATTGTTGGGGCTGAGCGTCCGGGCCTGCTTGTAGGCGTCCAGCGCCAGCGAGTCGCGTCCTATCGCCGCATAGGTTTCGGCCAGTGCGACGAAATTCGAGGCATCGTACGGGAAGTTTGCCGTCAGTTCCTTGGCTTCCCGGAGCGCTTTATCGTACAGTTTTACATTGATCAACAACTGCCGTTTGTAGCCTGACACTCCTTCGATGATCCCGAAACGGGTTTCGGCCGTGTCGAGTACCGAGATGGCTGAAAAAGGCTGTCCCTGCTGTTCGTACAAAGCTGCGAGGCGTACGTAGTTATCGGGATTGCCCGGTGCGAGTTTCAGCAGTTTGTTGTAAACCCGCAGCGCTGAATCGTAAGCTTTCGTTCCCAGATAGAGCTGTCCGAGTTGGGTGAGATACCACGTATTCGCCGAATCGAGCCGCAAAGCGTTGCGGCTGTAAGGAATTGCCTGTTGGGGTGTTTGGGCAAACAGGTTGGCCAACTCGTAATAGGTCGGTGCGTGCAGCGAATCCAGTTTGAGCACCTCGCCGAACAGTGCGGCGCTGCGACGGGGATCACCGTGCATCAGGCTGTTTTTGAGTCCTTCCGTATAGAGGAAAGTGGCCCGTTCCGGTGTCGGATAGTATTTGGCGGCACGCACGGCCGGATCTGCCGCAGCCCCCCGCGACCCTCCGTGCGAAACGACGGAGCAGGAGAGGAGAACGGTGGCCGTAACGGCGATATAGAACAAGTTGCTTCCCTTCATAGGCTTGGATCGGTGGGGGATTAGATCACCGAATCGAACTGGCGCAGGAACCTGACGTCGTTTTCAAAATAGAGGCGCAGGTCTTTCACTCCGAATTTCAGCATCGCGATCCGTTCAACTCCCATGCCGAATGCGAAGCCGGAATATTTTTCCGGATCGATACCCGATGCCTCGAGTACATTGGGGTCTACCATTCCACAGCCCATGATTTCGAGCCATCCGGTGTGCTTGCAGACGTTGCATCCCTTGCCCCCGCAGAGGTTGCAGGAGACGTCTACTTCGGCCGACGGTTCGGTGAACGGGAAATAGGAGGGGCGCATACGGATCCGGCTCTTCTCGCCGAACATCTCTTTGGCAAAGTAGAGGATGCTCTGCTTCATGTCTGCGAACGAGACATTTTCGTCGACGTAGAGTCCTTCGACCTGATGGAAAATGCAGTGCGCGCGGTACGAGATAGCCTCGTTGCGGAACACGCGGCCCGGGCAAATCACGCGAATGGGCGGTTTCTGGTGCTCCATCGTGCGGACCTGAATCGAACTGGTGTGCGTGCGCAGCAGGATATCGGGGTTCTTTTCGATGAAGAAGGTATCCTGCATGTCGCGGGCCGGATGTTCGGGCGGAAAGTTCAGGGCCGAGAAAACATGCCAGTCGTCCTCGATTTCAGGGCCTTCGGCTACCGTGTAGCCCAGGCGCGCAAAAATGCTGACGATCTCGTTTTTGACCAATGAGATCGGATGGCGGCTGCCGATAGGATCGTTGCTGCCCGGGCGGCTCATGTCGATCCATGCACCGCTGTCGGCGGTGTTGTTCTCGCTGTTTTCGAGTTCGGTTTTCAGGGCATTGATCTTTTCGATCGCACGGGTCTTCAGCGTATTGATTTTCTGACCCAGTTCCCGTTTCATTTCGGGGGCCACGGTTTTGAATTCGTCCAGGATGTCGTTGAGCTGACCCTTACGGCCGAGCAGCCGCACGCGGAACTCTTCGATCTCCGCCGCAGCCTGCGGTTTGAACTCTTCAACCCGTTTGAGCAGGTCGTTTATTTTCTCAATCATCTTTATTGTTGGCTGTTTTTTCGCTATATTTACACGTTATAGTAAAAGAATTCCGATCTTTGAACGTTTTCAATAGACGGACACCCTTCAGGCCGGTGCGATACGATCGTAAACCTTAACCGTTCGGGGTTATTTAACAGACAAAGTTAAGAATTTATTTTGAAGATGACCCACCTCAGAGGCATAATTACGCTGATCCTGCTGCTCTCGGCCACGCTGGCATCGGCCCAGCGCGTGGGACTCGTGCTGAGCGGCGGGGGCGCCAAAGGGCTTTACCACATCGGCGTGATCAAAGCTTTGGAAGAGAACGGCATTCCGATCGATTACGTGTCGGGTACCTCGATGGGTGCGATTATCGCGGGCCTGTATGCTATCGGTTATACTCCGGAGCAGATGGCGGAAATTTTCGAATCGAACCAGATCAAATACTGGATGTCCGGCAAGATCGAGGACAAATATATCTATTATTTCAAACAGCGCCGGCCCAATGCCGCGATGATTACGCTGCGGATCGATTTCCGCAATCCCCAGCGGATAGCGAAATTGCAGCTCCCGACGAGCTTGATCCAGTCGAACACACTCGATCTGGCTTTCGTCGAATTTTTCTCGGGACCCTCGGCCCAGTGCGGCGGTGACTTCGACAAGCTTTTCGTTCCGTTCCGCTGCATCGCTACCGACGCGGCCGCACGCAAAGAGGTGGTTTACCGCGGGGGGGATCTCGGCAAAGCGATCCGCGCGTCGATGACCATTCCGCTCGTATTCCGCCCGATCAAACAGGATTCCACGCTACTTTACGACGGCGGCATCTACAACAACTTCCCGTGGCAGGTGTTGCAGGAGGATTTCAAGCCGGATATTCTCATCGGCAGCAAATGTGTCGAAGGCAACTCCAAACCCAAGGAAGACAACCCGATGGAGCAGATCCTCGCGCTGACGATGATGCATACCGATTATGACCTTCCTTCGGACGAAGACATTCTGATAGACCATACGTTCGACGATGTGACGACGCTCGATTTCAGTAAAGCGGCTTATGTGATCGACCGGGGCTATCAGGACGCGATGGCTAAAATGCCGCAGATTCTCGAGCGTGTCGTGCGCCGGGCCGACACTACAGAATTGGACCTGCGCCGGGCGGCTTACCGCATGTCGTTGCCGAAACTGGTGTTCGACAAGTACGAAATCAGCGGGATGGGCAAGAAGCAGACGCAGTACATGAAGCGGATTTTGCAGCTCGACAAAAAACTCGAAGAGCAGAAGTTGTTCGATTTCGACCAGTTCCGTTCCGAATATTTCAAAATGCTATCCGAAGGCGAAATTGAGGGCGATTTCCCTGACGTCGCTTACAACGACACGACCAAATCGTTTCAGTTGGATCTGCACCTGCGCACCAAACCGAGCCTCAAGTTGATGTTCGGCGGTAATATCTCTTCCACGTCGATGAACCAGGCTTATGTGGGAGTAGAGTACCGGCGGCTCGGACGCAACATGCATACCTACAATTTCGACGGTTATTTCAGCGCGCTTTACTCTTCGGTCTTCGTCGGGGGACGGAACGACTTTTTCTGGAAAATTCCCTTTGCGGTCGATTACGGATTTTATTACAACTACTACAACTTTTTCAAGAGCGACTTCGGGATGCTCTCCAAGCATAACGACCTGAGTTTCGCCAAGCAGGGCGACCTGCACCTGACCGCCGGGCTGAGCATGCCGACCGACCGTTTCCAGGCTTTCTCGATGCGTTTCAACATTGGCCGGGAAAATTTCCGCTATTTCCAGAGCACCGGTCATTCGGACGACGATGTGATGGACCAGAGCCGGTTTCCGTTCCTGGGCGTCAAACTCGAACTGGCCCGCAACAATCTCAATTACCTGATGTATCCCACACGCGGACTCAGGCAGTCGATCTCGGCGATCTATGTCAGCGGATTGGAATACTATACCCCCGGCACGTTTGCACCTACGGCGGATCGCGTCGAGGAGAACCGCTACTGGTTCGGGGCCCGGTTTACACGCGAGCAGTACTTCCGCATTGCGAAGTGGTTTTCACTCGGCTACCTGGTCGACGGGGTGATTACGACTCATCCGTCGTTCTCGAACGAATATGCGACGAACATCTCTTCGCCCGCCTTCCAGCCGACGCCGCACAGCCGGCTGGTTTACCTGAAGGATTTCCGCAGCAAGTCGTTTATCGGCGGCGGAATCATCCCGACGTTCGAATTCGGACCGAGGTTCTATTTGAAAAACAGCGTTTATGCGTTTTTGCCCGAAGATGCGAACAAAAGTACGGCCGACGTGCGCAAGCGGTTACGCTACATTTTCAATTCATCGCTGGTGTACCAGACGCATATCGGCCCGATCAGCCTGACCCTGTCGAAATATGATGCGACGACGAGCCACAACTGGTTCCTTACCTTTAATTTCGGCTTTATGTTGTTCAACGGAAGCGGCCTATTCTATTGATCTGAAAAGGGTCGGGAAAATGCGACCGATTTCCCGATCAATATCAAATTGGTTTCAAGGCGTGAAACACCTGTTCCGGAGGCAATTTTTATCTGGGGACTGTAGGATTTTCTGATGAAGGGATTCCCTGTGCGGATGGCTGTCGGGCGGTCCTGGTTTGTTATTTTGCGAAAAAAACGCTATTTTTGCACTCACAAAAAAATTACACAGATGGCAACAACAGCAGATATTAAAATCGGAATGTGCATCGAATTCAACGGTAAGACCATGCAGATCGTTGATTTCCAGCATGTAAAACCGGGCAAGGGGCCTGCATTCGTCCGTACGAAACTCAAGAACCTGGAAAACGGCCGTACGATCGACAATACCTTCACGGCAGGGGTTGCCATCGAACCGGTTCGCGTAGAACGCCGTCCTTACCAATACCTGTACGAAGACGATATGGGTTGCAATTTCATGCACACCGAGACGTTCGAACAGATTATAATCAACCGCGACCTGATTGATAACTCCGACCTGATGAAAGAGGGCCAGGTAGTGGAAGTGATGTTCCACACCGAAAAAGAGACCGTACTCTCTGCAGAGTTGCCGCCGATCATCGACATGGAGGTGACTTATACCGAACCGGGTGTCAAAGGCGATACCGCTTCGACCAACTCGCTGAAACCCGCTACGGTCGAGACCGGTGCTACGATCAAGGTTCCGCTGTTCATCCAGACCGGCGAGAAAATCCGCGTCGATACCCGCACACGTGAATATTACGAGCGCATCAAATAATTACCTTTCATAAAATCTATACCGGAGCCGTTCCCTTTGAGGAGCGGCTTTTTTGTGTTGCCGTACAGCCCTATGGCGGGTATCTTTCCGGCGAGCGTACTATTTGTCTGTTGCCGGACGTTTTTAAACGGATCGGGGAGGGATTATTTGCGGCGGTCTCGAGCCGGGACAACCGGTTGGGGATCGTCGAAATCGACCGGGGGAAGCTTGCTCATCAGCGAGCGCACCTGTGCCGCACGGCGTACGACATAAGACGAAGGTGCGGCGATTTTCATCCGGATCGGATTGGGCAGCACCGAGGCGATCATCGATGCCTCGTGGCGGTTGAGGTGCTCGGCCGTTTTGCCGTAGACCTGCCGTGCGGGAGCTTCGACGCCGTACATGTTCTCACCCGTTTCGATCACATTGAGGTAGACTTCCATGATACGCCGCTTGTCCCAGAAAGTCTCGATCAGGAAGGTATAATAGGCTTCGACTGCTTTGCGCGTCCAGGTACGCGACGGGAGGCAAAAAACGTTCTTTGCGGTTTGTTGCGATATGGTGCTGCCTCCGCGGATGCGGCCCCCTTCGCGGTTCTCGTCGAGCGCCTTGTTGATGGCGTCCCAGTCGAAACCGCGGTGGGTGAGGAAATTGTTGTCTTCGGTGGCGATCACTGCCCGTACCATCGAGAGGTTGATGCGGTGCAGCGGCACCCAGTTCGATTGCACGGAGAGCCCCTTGTCCGGGAAGTTTTCTACCAGGCGGAGCACCTTGAGCGGAGTCACAGTGACGGGTATCACCCTGGCGATGAGCACAGAACTCACCGAGAGCGTGAAGAAGAAGATCGCCAAATATACAAGCAGCCGTCCGAGGTATCGCATTTGGGTATTTTTCGTTTTACGGATCGCGCGGGTTTCTGGCCGGAGGCCCGGCGCTTCCGGTTACAAAAATAGCGGTAAAATGGATACGATAGCTTCTAAAATGGGTTTTCCGGGTAAAATTAATGCCGTTTATTTTGAGACGGTTTAAAATAATAGAAGTATATTTGCACGGATTATGCTTTCCGTAATCTGTTTTTTAACGCCGACAAAACACATATTGACATAATAGTTTATTGTAAGATGGCACAGAAAAAATTTATTACTTGTGACGGTAACTATGCAGCGGCACACATCGCGTATATGTTCAGCGAGGTGGCTGCTATTTACCCCATCACGCCGTCGTCGACGATGGCCGAATTGGTGGACGAATGGGCTGCACAAGGCCGTAAGAACATCTTCGGCGAAACGGTCAAAGTGGTCGAGATGCAGTCCGAGGCGGGCGCAGCCGGTGCAGTGCACGGTTCGCTGCAGAGCGGCGCGCTGACTTCGACGTTCACCGCTTCGCAGGGGTTGCTGCTGATGATCCCCAACATGTACAAAATCGCCGGTGAACTGCTCCCGGGCGTGTTCCATGTTTCGGCCCGCGCCCTGGCTGCGCAGAGCCTTTCGATCTTCGGCGACCATCAGGACGTTATGGCAACCCGCCAGACGGGCTTTGCGATGCTGGCTACCAGCAGCGTGCAGGAGGTGATGGACCTGGCCGGACTGGCCCATATCCTGTCGATCAAATCCCGCGTGCCGTTCATGCATTTCTTCGACGGTTTCCGTACGTCGCACGAGATCCAGAAGATCGAGCTGATCGACGACGAGGCACTCAAAGGATTGCTCGACCAAAAGGCACTCGCCGAGTTCCGCCAGCGTGCGCTGAATCCCGAGCACCCCGTTACGCGCGGTACCGCCCAGAATCCCGACATCTATTTCCAGTCGCGTGAGGCCGCCAACCGTTTCTACGATGCGATTCCCGACATGACCGCCGAGGCGATGGTCCAGATCAGCAAAATTACCGGCCGCGAGTACAAGCCGTTCGTTTACTATGGCGATCCCGATGCCGAGAATATCATCATCGCGATGGGTTCGGTGACCGAGACGATCAAGGAGACGGTCGATTACCTGCGTGCCAAAGGCGAGAAAGTGGGCGTTATCACCGTACACCTGTACCGTCCCTTCTCGGCTAAATACCTGCTGAACGTGCTGCCGAAAAGCGTGAAACGTATCTGCGTGCTCGACCGCACGAAGGAACCGGGCGCGAACGGCGATCCGCTGTACCTCGACGTGAAAGATATTTTCTACGGTCAGCCCGGCGCCCCGATGATTATCGGCGGTCGCTACGGCCTCTCGTCGAAAGACACCACTCCGGCTCAAATGCTTGCCGTGTTCAACAACTTGAAAGCCAATGAACCGAAAAATCAGTTCACGGTCGGCATCGTCGATGATGTGACTTTCAAGTCGCTGCCTGTGGGCGAGGAGATCAGTCTGGCCAAACCGGGTACGTTCGAGGCGCTGTTCTTCGGATTGGGTGCTGACGGTACGGTGGGCGCAAACAAAAACTCGATCAAAATTATCGGTGGTTCGACCGATAAATATTGCCAGGCCTACTTCTCTTACGACTCAAAGAAATCAGGCGGTTACACTTCATCGCACCTGCGCTTCGGCGACAAACCGATCACGTCGCCTTACCTGGTCACTACCCCCGACTTCGTAGCCTGCCACGTACCTTCGTACGTCGATAAATACGATGTGCTCAAAGGACTGAAAAAAGGCGGTTCGTTCCTGCTCAACAGCATCCACGATGCCGAGACGACCAAGGAGACGCTGCCCGACCACATGAAGAAATACCTGGCCGAGAACCAGATCAACTTCTACATCATCAACGCGACGAAGATCGCGATGGACCTCGGACTGGGCAGCCGCACGAACACGATTATGCAGAGTGCCTTCTTCAAGATCGCGAACGTGATTCCGTTCGACAAAGCCGTCGAGGAGATGAAGAAAGCGATCTACAAGACTTACGGCAAAAAAGGCGAGGAGATCGTAAGCATGAACTACGCCGCTGTCGATAAGGGCGGTGCAGAAGTGCACAAGGTGGAAGTTCCTGCAGAATGGGCTGACATTACGGTCAAGGAGAACGGGGCCGCTGCCGACGATGTTCCAGAATTCATTTCGAAAGTCGTTCGTCCGATCAACGCCCTTAAGGGCGACGATCTGCCGGTGAGCGCATTCCTCGGCCGCGAAGACGGTACGTGGGATGCCGGGACCGCTGCTTACGAGAAGCGTGGTATCGCCGTGAACGTTCCGCAGTGGTTGAGCGAGAACTGTATCCAGTGTAATCAGTGCGCCTATGTCTGCCCGCACGCTGTGATCCGTCCGTTCCTGCTGACCGACGAAGAGGTTGCCGCCGCTCCCGAGGGCATGACGACCCTGCAGGGTGTCGGTGCGACGAAGGCTTACAAGTTCCGGATCCAGATCAGCCCGCTGGACTGCACCGGCTGCAGCAACTGCGCCGATGTCTGTCCGGCTCCGACCAAGGCTCTGGTGATGAAGCCGCTCGAATCGCAGCTCGACCAGGAGAAATACTGGGATTACCTGACCAAACACGTGGGTTACAAGGATACCGTGGTCGACAAGACCAAGACTGTGAAAAACAGCCAGTTCGCACAGCCGCTCTTCGAGTTCTCGGGTGCTTGTGCCGGTTGCGGCGAGACGCCTTACATCAAACTGATCACGCAGATGTTCGGAGACCGGATGATGGTTGCTAACGCTACGGGTTGTTCGTCGATCTACGGCGGTTCGGCACCTTCGACCCCTTACACGACCAACAGCAAGGGTCAGGGTCCGGCATGGGCCAATTCGCTGTTTGAGGACAATGCCGAGTTCGGCCTGGGTATGCACCTTGGTGTGGAGAAACTGCGCGAGCGCGTGGCCCTGAAGATGCAGGACGCCATCGCCAACTGCAGTTGCTGCTCGGCTGAGCTGAAGGCTGCGATGCAGGAGTGGATTGACGGCAAAGACAGCAGCGCGCTGAGTGCCGCAGCCAGCGAAAAACTCATTCCGATGATGGAGGCCTGCGGCTGCGATACCTGCAAGGAGATCCTCGAGTGGAAACAGTATTTCGTGAAAAAATCGCAGTGGATCATCGGCGGCGACGGTTGGGGTTACGATATCGGATTCGGCGGCGTGGACCATGTGCTCGCTTCGGGTGCCGATGTCAACATCCTGATCCTCGACACCGAGGTTTATTCGAATACGGGCGGACAGTCGTCGAAGGCCACCCCGGTGGGCGCCATTGCGAAATTCGCCTCTTCGGGCAAGCGTATCCGCAAAAAGGATATGGGAGCCATTGCGATGACCTACGGTTACATTTATGTGGCGCAGGTTTCGATCGGAGCCAACCAGAACCAGTATTTCCAGGCGATCAAGGAGGCCGAGGCTTATCCCGGTCCGTCGCTGATCATCGCTTACGCACCGTGTATCAACCACGGCATCAAGGGCGGTATGACCCGCACGCAGACCGTCGGCAAAGAAGCTGTAGCCTGCGGTTACTGGCAGCTGTGGCGTTACAACCCGATGCTCGAAGAGCAGGGCAAGAATCCGTTCTCGCTCGACTCGAAAGAGCCGGATTGGAGTAAATTCCGCGAGTTTATCCTCAAGGAGGTGCGCTATTCGTCGCTGACCAAACTTTTCCCGGCCGAGGCCGATGAGTTGTTTGCCGCTGCGGAAGAGAACGCCCAATGGCGCTACAATACCTACAAGCGTTATGCTGCGATGAATTTTGCGGATGAAAAAGGGGAGCCGGTGCTTCCGAAACAATAGTCCGCTGAGATAGCAAACGACCGGGGCCGCATTGTAAAATGCGGCCCCGGTTTTATTATTTGTGGATTCCGCGACAGGATCGGAACCAAGGTGCGGTGTACTGACAGTTAATTAATACGAACGGGTTGAAGGATTATCGGATAGGATATAGGTAGATGGATATACGAATGATGAACTGAAGGTCCAGAAAATATCCGCATCCCGTATTTATCCGCAGAAGGGTTGCAGGGCCGGGAGCATTTCTCCGCACAGGAACGAGCCGGAGGACTAGTGCTTCGTGGATGCCGCATCGCATGGCGACATACACGTACAGCAGTCGGCCGTTCCGTTCGTTTCCGGATTACAGACTGCGCAACCGGTTTCGGTGGGATTTGTACCCTCGGATCGCTTGCCTTCTTCGCGCATAAATTCGCCCGCTGTGCACCGGATGCCGCGTTGCCGCATGTGACGGTTCGTGCCGATCTCGGAGTCGATCGGGTGCCCCTTGAATATCTGTGTGAGCGACAATCCGAGTACGAACAACGCCACCGCCCCGATGGCAATTACGAATATGATCCAATCAGTCATCATCGTTACGATTGCTTTGGAATTTATACCCCTTTTGGAAAGGGAATGATGCAAAGTCCGTACAAAATTATAAATTTGTAAAGATTTCCGGTTTTTCTTTCCGGAACCCGGTCTCCGTCCGGTTGTTGGATGTTTCGGAAAACGCAAACGGACCGGAATTTGCGGAGAGTGGGACAATATTAATCTGAGATATCATTCATGAGGATAGTCATATCGGGAGTAGGGGAGGTGGGAACCCACCTGGCGAAAATGCTCAGCGGCGCTTCGCACGATATTACCGTGATCGACGACGACCCGAAACGGATCGAAGAGGTCGCGGGAATGGCCGACGTAGTTACCATCGAGGGTGACTGCACGACTTTTGCCGTACTGAAAAAAGCGTCGGTGCGCAAGGCCGATCTTTTCATCGCGGTGCGTCCCGAAGAGTCGATCAATATCATCTCGGCCGTGCTGGCCAAACAGCTTGGCGCCCGCAAGGCGATCGCGCGGATCGATAACAACGAATACCTCGAACCCAACAACAAGGAGATGTTCATCAACATGGGCATCGACTACCTGTTCTATCCCGAGAAAGTGGCTGCGCGCGAGGTGATCAATCTGCTGGGGCACACCAGTACGACCGAATATGTCGATTTCTCCGGAGGGAAACTTTCGCTGGTCGTCTTCAAGCTCGACAGTTCTTCTCCGCTGATCGGGCGGACGCTTATCGAAGTGACGGCCGACCGGGAAGCACTGCCGTACCGTACCGTGGCCATCTCCCGCGACGGCGATACGATTATTCCGCGCGGTAGCGACCAGTTCCAGGAGGGCGACACAGTCTATGTGATCGCTAACCAAAACGATGTCAAATCGCTGATGGTCTTTTCGGGCAAGCCCAATATCGAGGTCAACAACATCATGATTCTCGGCGGCAGCCGGATCGGCGTGCGAATCGCTACCGAACTGCAGGACGAAGCGAACGTCAAACTGGTCGAATACAATCCGGATAAGGCCTACAAGCTGACCGAGACGCTCGAAAAAACGCTGATTATCAGTGATGACGGCCGCAATATCGACTCGATGATCGAAGAGGGGTTGAGCAACATGGATGCTTTTGTCGCCGTGACGGGGCGTTCTGAGACGAATATCCTCGCTGCTATGGTGGCTAAGCGATTGGGAGTCAAGAAGGTAATTGCTGAAGTCGAGAACCTGAACTTCATCAACCTGGCCGAGAGCATGGGTATCGATACGATCATCAATAAAAAGCTGATTACGGCGAGCAACATCTTCCGCTTCACGATGAATACCGATGTACAGGCGATCAAGTGCCTAACCGGATGTGATGCCGAAGTGCTCGAATTCATTGCGAAACCCAACTCCCCGGCGACGAAGGGACAGATCCGCGAATTGGATTTTCCGCACGATGCGGTGATCGGCGGGATTGTGCGCGGCGACCGCAGCTATATCGCTACCGGCAGCATGGAGATCAATGCATTCGACCGGGTGGTGGTATTCGCCCTGCCGTCCGCCATTGCCAGAATCGGCCGTTTTTTTAGTTAGAGCGCTGAAAGAAATTCCGGATGCCGCCGGAGGAGAGTGCGTCTCTGTTGGTTTATAAATCAGAAAATAGCAAAGGATATGTCCCTGCTGACACAACTGGTCAATCTCTTTTTTTCGCAGCGGCGCGGCGAAATCGATTTTTTCATGCAGCATCCCGCCCGGGTGCAGCAGCAACAGCTCGAGCGGCTGCTTACCCAGGCCGGCGGTACCGTATTCGGCCGGGATCACGGTTTCGGTAAGATCCGGACTTCGGAGGCTTATGCCGCGGCTGTGCCGGTAGTCGACTACGACTCGTTCAGCGAATATATCGGGCGTACGCGGACCGGCGAGCAGAATGTGCTGTGGCCTACCGAAATCAAATGGTTCGCAAAATCGTCTGGTACCACCTCGGCCAAAAGCAAGTTCATTCCGGTGAGCGACGAAGGGCTCAGCGGTTGCCACCTGCGCGGACCGATGGATGTTATTTGCTTTTTTGCAGGGCTCTATCCCAAAAGCGGGGTGTTCGGGGGACGCACGCTGACCCTCGGCGGCAGCCATCGTTTGGAGAGTACGGGCGGCCGGGCTCAGGAGGGAGACCTTTCGGCGATCCTGATCGAGAACACGCCCAAATGGGCCTCGTGGCGCCGTACGCCGCGCCCCGAAACGGCGCTGATTCCCGATTTCGAAGAGAAGGTGCAGGCGATTTGCCGCGAGGCGGTGCCGCAGCGGGTCACGTCGTTTGCCGGCGTACCGTCGTGGAACCTCGTGCTGATGAACCGAGTGCTCGAATATACCGGCAAACAGAACATTCTCGAAGTGTGGCCCGAAATGGAGCTCTTCGTGCACGGCGGCATGAATTTCAACCCTTACCGCGAACAATACCGCCGCATTTTCCCGTCCGACACGATGAAGTACATGGAGACCTACAACGCTTCCGAGGGCTTTTTCGCTATTCAGGACGATCCTTCTCGTGATGACATGCTGCTGATGCTCGACTATGGCGTCTACTACGAATTCCTGCCCGTTTCCGATCTGGGCGATCCGTCGAAGGCGGTACCGCTGGAAGGGGTGAAACAGGGTGTCAATTACGCGATGATTATTTCGACGAGCAACGGGTTGTGGCGCTACCAGATCGGCGATACGGTCGAATTTACGTCGCTCGCACCCTACAAAATCAAGATTACGGGTCGTACGAAGCATTTTATCAATGCGTTCGGCGAGGAATTGATTATCGACAATGCCGAAACGGCTTTGCAGGCCGCGTGCGCGGCGACCGGGGCGCTGGTCAGCGACTATACCGCCGGACCTATCTATATGGGGGATCGGAGCAAAGGTTCTCACCAATGGCTGATCGAGTTCAACCGTGCGCCGGAGGATATGGACCAATTCACGGACTGTTTGGACCGGGAGCTGCAACACGTCAATTCCGATTATGAGGCCAAACGTTTCCGCGATACGACCCTGATGCGTCCGACTGTTACGGTGCTTTCCGAGGGTGCTTTTTACCGCTGGATGAAGTCGCGGGGAAAGACCGGCGGACAGAACAAGGTGCCGCGCCTCTGTAACGACCGGACCTATATAGAGCAGTTGCTCGCGATAGAAAAATAGCCTGATAAGGATCATAGTAGTTCTGCCGTCGAAGGGTGAGGGGATTGTGTCGGGCCGCTTTTCGGCGTGGTTTATGGATCGGTGTTTGTCTGGTGTGGTAGCCCGAAGCGAGGGGATCACCTGCCAGGATAAATTGCTGGGAAATGCAGGAATGTTATTCGTGCTGATTCCTGCCTCGATAAACGCAACCGAAGTAAAAGAACAAGATAACGATGAAAAAAATAGTGGTTTTAGACGGCTATGCGATGAATCCGGGCGACCTGTCGTTCGACGGCATCGAGGCGTTGGGCGACTGTACGGTTTATGATTTTACGAAACCCGGCGAAGTGCTGGAGCGCGCCAAAGATGCCGAGATACTGTTGTCGAATAAGACGCGGCTGACGGCGGAGACGATAGCGGCGCTCCCGAAACTCGAATACATCGGCATCCTCGCCACCGGCTACAACAATGTCGACCTGGAGGCCGCCCGCAACCGCGGAATCGTCGTGGCGAACGTTCCCGCCTACAGTACCGCTTCGGTGGCGCAACTCGCCTTTGCACATATTCTGAACATCACGATGCAGGTGCAGTACCATTCCGAACAGGTACATGCCGGACGCTGGGTGCGCAACCGGGACTTTTGTTTCTGGGACAATACGCTTCTCGAACTTGCGGGCAAGACGATCGGGGTGGTAGGTTTCGGCCATACCGGAGCGGCGACTGCGGCCATTGCACTCGGTTTCGGGATGAAGGTGGCGGCCTATACTTCCAAACCTCAGTCGCAGCTTCCCGAAGGGGTGCGTTCCGTATCGCTCGACGAGCTGTTCCGGCAGAGCGATATCGTGAGCCTGCATTGTCCGCTGACGCCCGCAACGCGGGGAATGGTCAATGCGGCCCGCATCGCACAAATGAAACCGACGGCTATCCTGATCAATACCAGCCGCGGACCGGTGGTCGACGAGCAGGCGCTGGCCGATGCCCTTAATGCGGGGCGTATCTATGCCGCCGGGGTGGATGTACTTTCGTCCGAACCCCCGAAGCCGGACAATCCATTGCTGAGCGCGAAAAACTGCTGCATCACGCCGCACATGGCCTGGGCGACGAAAGAGGCCCGCCAGCGGCTGATGGCTGTCACGACCGATAACCTGCGCGCGTTTTTGGCAGGCCGTCCCGTCAACGATGTTACGCGCAGGTGATTTTACGGGGGTAGCCGCCTCGCGGTCCGGGGCACCGGCAATCCGCAATGCCGTTGCCGTTTCACTCCCAACGGACCGCCGTCATGTTTTTGGGCCGACCCCCAGCCGGTTTTGCGTTTATACGCACCGAACGGAAACCGTACTTTTAAACTGAACCATACCCAACCGATCCAATCTCAACTGACCGAAATGGAGTCGCAGGAAAAACACACATTGAAATCCGTTGTCATACTCGGCCCGGCCTATCCTTTCCGGGGGGGGCTGGCGACCGTTAATCAGGCTTTGGCCCGCACATTTACCAAGATGGGCATTGCCTGCCGTATTTTTACCTTTACGACACAATATCCGTCGTTGCTGTTTCCCGGAACGACCCAGTTCAGCAGCGATCCCGCTCCCGAAGGAATCGATATCACGCGGGAGGTAAGCAGCGTTAATCCGCTGACGTGGATTCGCGCAGGGTGGAGGCTCCGCCGCGCAAAGCCCGATGCGGTGATCGTCCGCTACTGGATTCCGGTGATGGCTCCCGCTTTCGGTACGGTCTGCCGCATCGCACGGCGAGGCGGCGTGCGTACGATCGCCCTGTTGGACAATGTGATCCCACATGAAAAACGGCCGTTCGACAAATGGCTGACCCGCTATTTCCTGGGGTCGATCGATGGGTTTGTCTATATGTCCGAACAGGTGCACAGCGACTTGCGGCTCTTCACGAAGACGAAGCCGGCTGTTTTCTCTCCGCATCCGATGCTGGACGGTTACGGCGAGCCGTTGCCGCGCGGGGAAGCCTGTGCTGCCCTGGGACTCGACCCGGCATTGCGCTACACGATGTTTTTCGGTTATATCCGGGACTACAAAGGGCTCGACCTGTTGCTCGACGCGTGGGGCATGTTGAAACGTGAGGGCAAACTCGAAGGACACAAATTGATCGTGGCGGGTGAATATTACAGCGGTAAGGAGCGTTATGCCGAACAGATCGACGCTCTCGGGATCCGCGGCGATCTGGTGTTGATGGACCGTTATATCTCCGACGGCGATGTGGCGAAGCTCTTTTCCGCCGCCGATCTGGTGGTGCAGCCGTACCGCCACGCGACGCAGAGCGGCGTGACCCAAATCGCCTACTGGTTCGACGTGCCGATGGTGGTGACCGGGGTGGGAGGCTTGCGGGAGCTTGTTCCCGACGGTAAGGTCGGTTACGTGACCGAACCCGATGCGGCGGCGATTGCGGCGGAAATCGACCGGTTTTACCGGGAAGGGAAAGCGGCGGAGTTCCGTGCCAATATTCTCCGGTTCCGCGAACGGTTCACCTGGGAGCGGATGATCGGAAACTTTCGCAGTTTGTATGACCGGATAGCGGGAACGCAACCGGGACAAAAGTGTTAAAAGGCTTGCCGTGGTGTTGAAATAGGGATTCCGCGGAAAAAATATTATTTTTGTTGAGGACCGGGCTGTGACCGGCCGTAACCGTCGTAAAAAAGCGTAAAGATTCAGATCATGTATATCGCCATTGCCGGAAATATCGGTTCGGGAAAGACTTCCCTGACCGGAATCCTCGCCGAACGGACCGGTGCGAGGGCCTATTACGAAGATAGCGACAATCCTTATATCGGGGATTTCTACGAGGATATGAACCGCTGGTCGTTCAATCTGCAGATCTATTTTCTCGGGCAGCGCATCCGCGAGGCGGCGGCGATCCTCTCCGAAGGGGCAGATTTGATTCAGGACCGTACGATCTACGAAGATGCTTATATTTTCGCGTCGAACCTGCACGGGCTGGGATTGATGTCTTCGCGCGATTTCGATACCTACATGAAAATTTTCGACCTTGCCACGGGATTGATCCGCAAACCCGACCTGTTGATTTATCTCAAAGCGAGCGTCCCGACCCTCGTCAAACAGATTAAGAAACGCGGACGTGCTTACGAGGCCAGCATTCAGGAGGGTTACCTCGAACAACTGAACCGAAAGTACGAAGAGTGGATCAACAATATTTACCAAGGCGAAGTGATGACGATTGATGTCGATACGGTCAATTTCATCGAGAATCCGTCGTTGCTCGACGGCGTTGTGGCGCGTATCGCCGAATTTAAAACACGAGGCCGCTGATGGCGAAGCGATCGTTGCCCCGTCGGCCGTCTTCCTTCTCGTCCAGGCGCGCGGCCGCGTTGCCGGGAGAGATCGAAACAACGGAAATCCCGCCGTTCCCGGTCGGGTTCTGCCGCAGCACCGAAGAGTTGCTCGGCGGTAGTGACGCACGCTCTCTTTTGGCTGCGCTCGATACCCCGTCGCCCGTTTCGGTGCGTTTCAATCCCTATAAAGTTCAGGGACCCTCCGGGCAACGGATATCCGAAAACGATCCTTCGGTAAATCCGACGGGTGAATCCGTTGTTGTTACCGGAAGAAATCCTATCGATTCAGCTCCCTTTTCGCAGGGGACGGATTCCGGAGGGACGCCGTTGATCCGTCCGGCCCAACTGGCCGGGAACGAAGTGCCTTGGTGCCGGTACGGGTACTACCTGCCGCAACGTCCTTCGTTTACGCTCGATCCGGCGTTTCATGCGGGAGCCTATTATGTGCAGGAGGCCGGGTCGATGTTTGTCGAGCGTATCTTCCGGCAATTGTTCGAACCGGATACCCCGTTGCGCATACTCGATCTCTGTGCCGCTCCGGGCGGTAAAACGACGTTGCTTTCGACCCTGGCTGGTGCGTCGGGGTTGGTTGTCGCCAACGAAGTGATCCGCCAACGGGCCGGGACGCTTGTCGATAACGTACGCAAATGGGGAATCGGGAATACCTTAGTGACGAACAACGATCCGTCGCATTTCGCGTCGCTGCGTCACTATTTCGACCTGGTGCTGGTCGATGCTCCGTGTTCGGGCGAGGGGATGTTCCGCAAAACGCCGGGAGCCCGCACCGAATGGAGCGAAGCCAATGTGAAACTTTGCGCTGCGCGCGGACGGCGCATCCTCGGCGATGTGTGGGAGGCGCTGCGTCCCGGCGGAATTCTCGTTTACAGTACCTGTACGTTCAACGTACAGGAGAACGAGGAGACGGTCGAGTGGCTTGCATCGGAGTACGATTGCGAACCGGTGGACGTTACGGCAGATCCGGCCTGGGGTATCGTACAGGGGGAGGCAGCCGGAATGGCGACCTTCCGTTTTTTCCCGCACCGCGTACAGTCCGAAGGGTTCTTTGCCGCCGTGCTGCGTAAAGGCGACGGTAGGGTCAGGGTGCAGGTTCCGAAACCCCGCAAAGCGATATTTGCACCGTTGGCGCGCCGTGAAGGCGAAGAGGCGGCCCGTTGGGTCGGCCAGCCGCAGCAGATGCTTTTCCAGCGGGTCGGCGAGAATATCCATGCCTATTACGCGCCGCAGTTTCAGGCTGTGCGGGAAATATCCGAGAGCCTTTCAGTACTTTGTTCGGGGGTGTTGTGCGGTCAGCTTTTCGGAGGAAAGCTGCGGCCGGAACATTCGCTCGCGCTGTTCCATGACGTTTCGCGCCGGCAGGTTCCGGTTGTGGAATTGTCGCCCGATGAAGCGGTCGCTTATCTGCGCAAGGCGGATATCTCCCCGGTCAGGTTGCAGGAGGGAATCAACCTCGTCACCTTCGACGGCCTGCCGTTGGGATGGATCAAACGCATCGGCGCGCGCAGCAACAACATGTACCCGAAGGAGCTGCGGATCGTCAACCTGTAAAATTGGAGCCGCCGTTTGTTTCACTCTCCATTCTCGCTATCTTTGCATCGTATGTCCAATATCCGCAACATAGAGACCGACCTCGAGTTCGAGAACAAAATCCGTCCGCAGGAGCTGACCTCGTTCAGCGGGCAGGATAAGATCGTCGACAACCTGACGGTCTTCATCCAGGCGGCCAAGATGCGCGACGAGGCGCTCGACCATGTGCTGCTGCACGGTCCTCCGGGACTCGGCAAGACGACGCTGGCCAATATCATCAGCCGCGAAATGGGGGCTTCGCTCAAGATGACCTCCGGTCCGGTACTCGACAAGCCGGGCGATCTTGCGGGGTTGCTGACGAACCTCGAAGAGGGGGATATTCTCTTTATCGACGAAATCCACCGGCTCAGTCCGATCGTGGAGGAGTACCTCTATTCGGCGATGGAGGACTACAAGATCGACATCATGCTCGACAAAGGTCCCAGCGCCCGGTCGATCCAGATCGAACTGAATCCTTTTACCCTGGTAGGCGCCACCACGCGCAGCGGACTGCTGACCAGTCCGCTGAGGGCCCGTTTCGGTATCCAGTGCCATTTGGAGTATTACGACAGCAATGTGCTTTCCGGGATTATCCGCCGCTCGGCGTCGATTCTGGACGTGCCGATCGATGATCAGGCGGCCTGTGAAATCGCGATGCGCAGCCGGGGTACGCCCCGTATCGCCAATGCGCTGCTGCGCCGCGTGCGCGATTTTGCGATGGTTAAAGGAAAGGGGCATATCACGTTGGAAATTACCCGTTATGCGCTCGAGGCACTCAATATCGACTCGCGCGGTCTCGACCAGATGGACAATAAAATCCTCGGTACGATCATCCATAAGTTCGGCGGCGGCCCAGTGGGGCTCGGTACCGTAGCGACGGCCGTGAGCGAAGATGCCGGAACGATCGAGGAGGTGTACGAACCGTTCCTGATCAAGGAAGGTTTTCTTAAACGCACGCCCCGCGGCCGTGAAGCGACCGAACTCGCCTATTCCCACCTGGGCGTCGTTCGCCCCGATCGCCAGGAGACGCTGTTTTAATCCCGGTTGTATACCTCGCCGGGATTTACTATTTTTATCGGAAATTAACCTAAATCGAACCGTTTCCGATGAAAAAAACTCTCCCGGTCTTGTTACGGACCCTCCCCCTGTTATTCCTGTTGTATAGTGCCGGCGTTTTGCAAGCGCAGGTTTTCAGTGTCAGTGAACTGCGTTGCGAGCAGTCGCAGCGGCCGCTTGCCGTCGATCCCGCAGGGCCGCGGCTGAGTTGGCAGCTCAATGCCGACAGGCGCGGTTGCCTGCAAAGCGCTTATCGCATTCTCGTGGCCGATTCGCCCGTAGCGCTTGCCGACGACAACGGTAATGTCTGGGACAGCGGCAAAGTCTTCTCGGATCGGTCGGTGCTGGTACCTTATGGCGGTCCGGCTTTACAACCCGGCAAAGCGTATTGTTGGAAAGTGCAGGCATGGGATGCCGACGGGAATCTCTCGCCGTGGAGCCTGCCCGCCTCGTTCGGAACCGGATTAATGAGCATGCAGGATTGGAACGGGGCGAAATGGATCGCGATGGAGCCGGACGTCGATTCGCTCAAGTGCATCGAAGGCAATACAGGCAAATGGAAAGACGGCGGTCCGGTTTTTGACAAACCCGTGGCTCCGTACAAACTGCCCCAGTTGCGTCGTGAGTTTACCGCTACCAAGCCTGTCAAGCGTGCGATGGCCTATATCTGCGGACTCGGGCAGTTCGAAATGTTTCTCAATGGAGAAAAGGTCGGCGATCACTTCCTGGATCCGGCCTGGACGAAATTCGACAAAGAGGCGCAATACGTGGCTTTCGATATTACCGGAGAGCTTCGTGACGGGAAAAATGCCGTCGGTGTGATGCTCGGTAACGGCTATTACCACACGCCGCACGGGCGTTACCTGAAATTACTCTTCTCTTATGGCGCGCCGAAAATGATCTGCAAGCTGCAGATCGAGTACGCTGACGGTACGGCACAGACCGTCGTTTCCGATGATAAATGGCGTGCGAGCGAAAGTCCGGTCACTTTTTCGAGTATTTACGGCGGTGAGGATTACGATGCATCAGCCGTGCAGCCAGGGTGGGCCGAACCCGGATTCGACGACCGGAAATGGAAGAAGGCCGTTCTGACGCAGGGCGCCGGAGTGAAGCTGATCCCGCAGATTTCGGAACCGCTCAAGGTGATGGAACGTATTCCGACCGTGCGCCGTTTCCGTGCGGCCAACGGCAATTGGGTCTATGATTTGGGCCAGAATGCGTCGGGTATCGTGCAATTGACGGTTCGTGCTGTAACTCCCCAGTCAATAAAATTGATTCCTGGAGAGCTGATCAACGACGACAGCACGGTCAACCAGCGTGCGTCGGGCGCTCCGTTCTACCATGTATATACGGCCAGGGGCGACGGTTCCTCCGAGACGTGGCATCCGCAGTTTACCTATTACGGATTCCGCTATGTCGAGGTAGAGGGGGCCGTTCCCGCCGGGGAATCCAATCCCGGGGCTTTGCCCGAGGTGATCGATATTACGGGGTTGCATACGCGCAATTCGGCGGCACAGGTCGGAACCTTTGCCTGTTCCGATCCGTTGTTCAACAAGATTCACACGCTCATCGACTGGGCGGTACGCAGCAATATGGCCAGCGTGCTGACCGACTGCCCGCACCGTGAGAAGCTCGGCTGGCTGGAGGTAACGCACCTGATGGGCGGCTCGATCCAGTACCGTTACGATATTTCCCGGCTCTATGCGAAGCAGGTAAACGATATGCGTACCGCACAGCATGCCAACGGTATGGTGCCGACGATTGCCCCGCAGTACGTCACCTTCTCGCCTGATTTTATCGATACGCCCGAATGGGGAAGCGCCTTTGTCATCATTCCGTGGAACCTGTACGAATGGTACGGGGATTTGGCTCCGCTGCGCGACAATTACGAGCGGATGAAGCGGTACGTCGACTACCTCGGTTCGCGGGCCGATAACCATATCGTCGCCTACGGCCTGGGCGATTGGTACGACATCGGTCCCGACCGTCCCGGTTATGCGCAGCTGACCTCCAGCGGCGTGACGGCTACGGCGATCTATTACCAGGATGTGAAAATACTCGAGCGAGCCGCCCGCCTGCTGGGCAAAGAGGCCGACGTCCGGAAGTACGCTGCATTGGCGTCCGACATCAAACGGGCGTTCAACGAGAAATTCTTCGATAAAAAGACGCTGAAATACGACCGGGACAGTCAGACGGCCAATTCGATCGCGTTGCATATGGATTTGGTCGAGCCGCAATACAAGGCAGTTGTACGGCAAAACCTGATCGACGATATCCGTCGCCGCGGCAATGCGCTGACCGCTGGTGACGTGGGTTACCGCTATGTGTTGCGGGCACTGGAAGAAAACGATGCGTCGGAAGTTATCTACGACATGAACAGTCGGTACGATGTGCCGGGCTACGGGTACCAGCTTGCGCACGGTGCAACCTGCCTGACCGAATCGTGGCAGGCCTACCGCGAGGTGTCGAACAACCATTGCATGCTGGGGCACCTGATGGAATGGCTTTACAGCGGTTTGGGCGGCATTCGCCAGAGTCCCGGTTCGGCGGCCTACAAAGAGATCGTGATCCGTCCGCAGGTGGTCGGAGATATTCATTCCGCGGCCGTGTCGTTCCGTTCGCCGTACGGGCTGATTCGCAGCGAATGGAGCGATTCACCGCAACAGTACCGGCAGCGTGTCGAAATTCCGGCCAATACGACGGCGCTCGTTTACCTGCCTGCCGTCGATCCGGCAGCCGTTTCCGAGAGCGGCGTTCCGCTCGGGGAGGTGCCGGGATTGTCGGTTCGCGAGCGCGGTAAGGATTACCTGGCGGTAGCCGTCGGATCGGGCATTTACGATTTCCGGGTGGCGCGATAGGCTTTGTCGCTGGCAGGGTGGAAGAGTCTGCATGCGTTGTGGCTTCACGATTGTTGATAAATTCGCAGTAACTTTTGGCAGAATGCAAATCACTGTTTGGATCGAATCCATAATTTTATACCCGTACAAACGCTAATACGAGCCAGCATGACGCAACTTACCGGAAAAGCCCCCGAACTGGATCTTGAGTTAGACAGCGAGATTGCAGACGGTATTTATTCGAACCTTGCGATTATTTCACACTCAGCATCCGAATTTGTCGTGGATTTCGCCACGATTCTGCCGGGTCTTGCCAAACCTAAAATACGCAGCCGTATCGTGCTGACACCCGAACATGCCAAGCGGCTGATGCTTTCGTTGCAGGACAATATTGCGCGCTATGAGGCGTCGAACGGCCTGATAGGCCTGACTCCCACGGCCGCAGAGGAGAGTACGATGCCGTTGGGGTTCTGTAATAAAGGCGAAGCCTGATCCCGCCGCTCAGCCCCGGCGAACCGGGCCCGACCGGTACAAATAGAACGAAAGCGAGGGAAGCCACATGGCTTCCCTCGCTCGTTGAAACTTCAAAACGACTGATTATTAATTAATGTTTGCTCAGGTAATCGGCCACGCCTTTGCCTGAAGCTTCCATGGCATCTTTGCCTTTCGACCAGTTGGCCGGGCATACCTCGCCGAACTCTTCGAAGTGTTGCAGGGCGTCGACCATGCGCAGTACTTCGTCCACATTGCGGCCCAGCGGCAGGTCGTTGATTACGTAATGGCGGATGTTGCCTTCCTTGTCGATCAGGAAAAGGCCGCGGTAAGCCACGGCCGTACCGGTGCTGATCGCATTGCCATCGTCGTCGTAATCGTAGTCGGAGGCGAGCACGCCGTAATTTTCCGAGATCGTTTTCGACAGGTCGGAAATAATCGGGAAGGTTACCCCGTGGATACCGCCTTTGTTCTTATCGGTTTGCAGCCATGCGAAGTGCGAAAATTCGGAATCCACCGAACAGCCGACTACGGCTACATTGCGCTTTTCGAATTCGGCCAGCTTTTCCTGGAAGGCATGCAACTCGGTCGGGCAGACGAATGTGAAGTCGAGCGGATAGAAGAACAGCACGACATACTTGTTGCCTACGTACTGGTCGAGTGAAAAGTGTTCGACGATCTGGTTTCCGTTTACCACTGCCGTAGCATCGATGTGCGGTGCTTTTTTACCAATCATTGCTTTCATATCGTATCGTTTTAATTATTGTTGGAATCTGTTTTTACAAAGCTAATCCCCGGCCCCGGCGAATCCAAATTTTTGCGATCGGTAGTTTTTATCGTATGATAGGCCTTTTTTATAGCTCGTACAATTTTTATTCCCTTGCACAAATCACGCCGAAAGGGAAGAGGTATGTGCGGATTTTGTTTATTTTTGCCGGTAACCGATCCGTAATAAATTATGATTCCGCACCTTCGGCTGCAAAGCCAGCAATTGGCCGATCCTGTATTTGACTCGCCCCGGGAGCTCGTTTCATGGATGGGAGCCGTACAGGCACAGGATTACCGGATGGCGAAATGGGCGCTTCATCTCCGACTGCGCGCGGCTCCTGCCGGTGCCGTTGACGAGGCGCTCCGCAGCGGAGAAATCGTGCGCACGCATATCATGCGGCCGACCTGGCATTTCGTCGCAGGCGAAGATATCCGTTGGATGCTGATGCTTTCCGGGAAACGGGTCCGTCTTGCCAACGAATCTTTCGGCCGTCGTTTCGGAATTTCCGAGGCGCAGTATTGCCGCTGCAACGACCTGATCGGAGATATGCTCCGGGGAGGCAAAAATATGACCTGCCGGGAGATCGGTTCATCGCTCGAAGAAGCGGGTATTCCGGATGCTTCGCAACTGGTTCGCCGGTTCCTGCTCCGGGCTGAATCGGACGGGATCATTTGCAGCGGTCCCGACCGGGATCGTCAACCTACGTTCGCCCTGTTCGACGAACGGGTTCCCCGGGGTAAAGAACTTTCCCGGGACGAGGCACTGGCAACGCTCGCGACACGCTATTTCCGCAGTCACACTCCCGCCACCCTGCAGGATTTCGTTTGGTGGTCGGGCCTGTCGCTTTCCGAAGCTCGCCGGGCGGTGGGGTCGATCCATGCCGATCTGGAGACCGGCAGGTTCGGCGGAAGCGCACTTTTGGTGCACCGTTACTGGTGCGGATCGAGGGATCCCCGTACCGGCGGCCGGGCAGCAGGCGAGGTACTGCATTTGCTGCCGCCCTACGATGAATACCTGATCAGTTACAAGGAACGCGGGGAGGTGCTTTCGGAGCGTCATCGCTCCAAGGCATTCAACCGTTGGGGCATTTTTTATCCGGTGATTCTGCACAACGGACACATCGTGGGCAATTGGAAACCGGCGACGGGTAAACGGAAAGGAATATGTGAAACCTCTTTTTTCGATCCGAAATATTATTTCGATCCGGTTCTTCTGGATCATGCCGTGAAAAGGTATGGGGAATTTACCGGAAAGAGAGGTTAGAATTTGTATGGCGCTTCATTTATTTCGGTGTGTCCCGGGAACCGACAGAAATAACAAAACGGTGCGAATTTCATTCGCACCGTTTCTTTCTGCGGAGAGATAGGTCGGTGAACCTTTCCTCTTATATGCTTAAAAGTCAATGCTTTTATTTTTCCAAACTTGTTATCGGTAACGATTTAGGCACAAAATTTAACACCTAATTGTCCACCTTTGACCTATGCTTGTCTGCATATATCTTGGGTTCAAAGATACAACATATTTCTTAATAAACAATCATTCTGAATAAGAATAACTTAGCTCAGGTGCAAGGTGCAAGTCTATCTATATATAGATACTTGCACCTTGCACTTGTTTCTGACTTGTTTTGAAAAAATGCAGTATTTTATGTCATTAATGTAATCTCTTGCTATTAATAAATTTAAAACTCATACTCCTTGCTTACTCGTATTCTGAACGAAATCACTATCTTTGCATCAGGTAAATAGATTTTTTACGGATTCGTCCGTTTTATATAACATAACGTTCGCTGAACGTCTCACCACGAAAACTGGCACTTTTCATACAGACGAGACAACAGTCGCAATGTTCATACTATACGAAAGTATGGCGTGGGCTTGCCTGTTTCGTCTGTGGGTATGCCAGTACCTCGTGGTGGAATAGTGTGAGTTCCACGCTTTTTCTTTTGAGGTACAGCGAGCAACAGTATACACACTAAAATCAAGAAACATGGGAAAGATTAAAGTTTACATTGCCGCTTCACTCGATGGATACATCGCTCGACCTGACGGAGATTTAGATTGGCTAACCGAATTTCCAAACCCCACAAAAGAAGACTATGGGTATAATGAAATGCTAACTTCTGTAGATACTGTTATCATGGGAGGAAGAACTTATCATGAATTATCATGCATGGATATTTTATGGCCATACAAGGATAAGAAAACTTTTGTGGTATCTCATAAAGCGATAGATACAAAAGAAAACATAGAGTTTATAACAGATAATATTATCGAACGAATATCTGATCTCAAAAATAGAAGCAGTCAGGATATTTGGCTAGCTGGTGGTGGAGAATTAATCACCATGTGCATAAATGCAGGCTTGGTTGATGAGATGCAAATCTGCTACATCCCCGTAATTTTAGGTTCAGGCATTCCATTGTTTCCCAGCAACCCCAAAGAATCTAATTGGGAATTGAGAGAAAATATTGCCTACGCTTCCGGCATTATAAAATTGAGTTATAGACTATTGAGATAATCACGTATGTAGCATTTTGAAGAAATGGTTAGGTTTATTCGACTATTATTCATACATTTGCAATCGAATTTAAAAATACTCTGATGAAAATAAACAATTAATAGTTGGTTTTAATTAAACCGACACCATAGAGTTCTACATACCTTCGGTTTAATCCGATTCCTCTTTGGAATCACTATTAATTGTTGCAAAATGAGTATTATCGTCAGTGATGTTTCTTATCACTATTTCAATCAACATACACTATTCGAGTCTGTAAGTTTTTCTGTTTCACGTGGCGGGAAAGTATCTCTTATTGGCAATAACGGAGTAGGAAAATCAACCCTACTAAAGTTGTTGGCAGGAGAACTTATGCCTTCTTTCGGTAATATCCGAACAGAATCCAAGCCTTACTATGTTCCCCAGCAGATAAACATCAAAGAGCAGACTATTGCCGAAGCTCTCGGAGTATCAGAAAAACTAAATGCTCTCAACGCAATTTTTGGAGGAGCTTCTGAACAGGTTTACTATGACACTCTAAACGATGATTGGGAGGTAGAAAACAGATGTCGTCAAGCTTTAGAATACTGGGGATTAGAAGGCATCGAACTTGATTCATCTATCTCATTATTAAGCGGAGGAGAAAAAACGAAAGTTCTATTGGCGGGATTGGCTCTGCATAAGCCGGAGATTGTTTTACTCGATGAACCAACCAACCATCTTGACCTGTCTGCTCGGAAAATATTATATGAATACATCCAGAACACAAAAACTACAGTTGTAGTTGTCAGTCATGATGTTAGCCTGTTAAATCTTTTAGATACAACATACGAGTTGTCTCCAAAAGGAATTAGGCTATATGGAGGGAATTATGATTTTTACAGAGAACAAAAAGAGATAGAAGATCGGTCTTTAGAACAGCAAATTGATGCAGAACAAACTGCCCTTCGGGTAGCTCGAAAAAAAGCACAGGAAGTTCGAGAACGACAAGAAAAACGTACCTCGCAAGGTGAACGAAGCAAACAAAAAGGTGGTATTGCTCGAATCGTTATGAATGCTCGTGGTAATTTAGCAGAAAACAGTTCTGCCAAATTGAGAGAAAAGCATTCAAATATTATTGACAATACCAGACAACGCCTATCTGCATTACGGGATCGCCAGCTACAAAACACAGAATTGAAAATAGATTTTGAGGACACGAAACTACATAACGGGAAAATTCTAATCTCTGCCCACGAACTCAATTTCGGATATGTGAAAGATAAATTTCTTTGGCAATCTCCTATCGATATTGAAATAAGGAGTGGTGATCGAATTCACATTCGAGGGAATAACGGCTGTGGTAAAACAACTTTTCTGAAATTATTGCTTGGAGAATTATCTCCAATACAAGGCAAAGTTATCAGATCTGATTTTTCGTATGTCTATCTCGATCAAGAATATGAGCAGGTAAACCAACCTCTCACTGTATTGGAATTAGCAGAGCAGTATAATAAAGACAATTTGGCAGACTATGAAATTAAAATCCGATTAAACCGAGCTTTATTTCCACTGGAATCGTGGAATAAAAATTGTCAAACGTTAAGCGGAGGCGAACGTATGCGGCTTTATCTCTGTTGTTTAATGATATCAAATCACATTCCTGACATTTTTGTTTTAGATGAGCCTACAAATAATCTTGATTTATCAAGCTTGTCGATTTTGATGGAAACAATCAAGAATTATCGGGGAACAGTCTTGATTATTTCACACGATGAATATTTCATCAACGAAATAGGAGTAACAAATAGTATTCAACTATAATTAAATTGAAAGGATCATGGGTATAAACGTAGATTTAGATTCGATTATCTATCACTAATTACTTTTAAGATAGAGATTTACAGGGTGTGTTTGACAAGGGTTTATCATTCTTGTTCTAAATACTCTATGCCTTTTTTAAGTTATTAGTCTGTAAAATCAACAATTTACAGAGATAGTCTTATCATTAAAAACTACTGAAATGATTAGAAAAATAGAAAATATATCAAAACAGATAGAAGATCAGATACAAATAAAGGAACTGGAAGTATCCAATATAATACGTGATGTACCTCCTATAATTCTGATATTAGAGAGAGGATTCGTGGAAATGAAGTCTTTAGTTTTAAGTGAAAACTTCAAAACTAATTCTGATGAAATCCATTTTTTCAAAGAAACAAAACCAAAGTTATTCTCCAAATTAATTTACTACAAAAAGATACACAATATCGAATTAAACAAGCCTGTATGTGGTTTTGATACAATCAAAGAATATTTGGAAAAGGAACAAGAGAACATTAACTTCTTTTACCACAAAAACAATGATTTTATTCAATACTACCGACTTGGGAAAACAATTTTGGATGAATATTACTTTGTAAGGAATCGGCGGGAAATGGGTTTAAATTTGGAATCTTTTTATTTTGAAAGAGATCCCAATTTTTCCACTAATTACGATTTCAAAGTCGCTAAACTTCTTGCGAATGATATGTTGGCAGCCTATCTGGAATCAGAGTTGACAAGATTGAAACAAAGAGAAGAACTCTTTGACAAAAATTCGCTTACTAACACCAAACATACTTGGACAGACACAAAATCTGCTCTGGTTGAATTAATTTATGCTGTTCATGCCGAACAGAGTGTCAATTCCGGGAATATTGACTTGAAAGTTTTAGCCTTAGTATTTGAAAAAATATTCAATATTGAATTAGGCGATATTTACCGGATATTTCTGGAGATTAGAGGACGAAAAGGAGAAAGAACGACTTATTTAAACCGTTTGGTAGTTGCTCTTAATAAACGAATGAATGATGCAGATAGCAGGTGATTTCAAGTTGAGTGAATTAAATAAAATAAGAAACACGCAGAATATATAATTTCTGCTTATTAATAATCTGAATATGAAACAATTATATTTAATTAACGAATTTAAGAAAAAATCTATTGAGGACTGTACTATTTCTGCTGTCTTAATGTATGGTTCTTTTATAAAAGGAGAAGGCGATAAGTTTTCGGATATTGAATTTTATATTTTTCTTCGAGATGATTGCCATATAGATAAATACAAGTGGATATCTTCTGTTAATCCAATAGCGTTGATGTTTGTAAATGAATTTGGTACAGATGTAGTTATATTTGATAATCTCATTAGAGGAGAATTTCATTTTTTGCCATTAAAAGAGATTTCAATAATCAAAAGTTGGCAAGGACACACTTCATTTGAGTTTAAAGAGAAGATGAATTTAGTAGATAAGGACGGTTTACTTACAGATGTATTAAATGACATTGAGCCTCCTTATGAACCAATTCGTAATACTCCAGCTCAAATTGAGTGGCTTGCTGATTCATTAATAAACAATTTACTTTTTGCATCCAATCTTTTCCAAAGGGGAGAATATGCACATCTACATAATATCTTTCAATATATTCAAAAACACACATTGTGGTTGATAAGGATATATGAACAATCAGAAAAACATTGGGAGAGTCCAACAAAAAAACTGGAAGTCGATATTTCTTCTTATTGGTACAATAAATATCAGACCATTGTTCCTATAATCACAAGAAAAAGTCTAAACAAAGCTCTCTTAAATGCTTTTGTCCTATCTAAAGATATATTCAAGAAAACAAATGTGTCATCCTCTAAATTAGAACTTATTTACAGAATAGAAAACACGTTTGAAATAAACCACAGAAATGAAGAAACCTAATAAATGACAATTATTGATATTTCATCCTGCTGATAAATAGTAGCAGAGATAAAACAGATAAACCCAAGTTGTACCCAGCTTGGGTTTATCTGTTAAACTACGCTCAGAACATCGTTCCAATTTTCATCAAAATTAGACCTTTTATAGCTTGTAAAACACCCCATAAACACATTTCATTCATAACCAACAACATATAGGCTATTTAAAAAAAACTCACCCAACTTGGGTTTATCTTGTGAAATCAGCATTTTATTCTTTCTGACCTTTGCAACAAATCAATAAGTTACAATTATGGATGTCATAACAGTTGAATCAAAAGCCTTTAAGGAATTGGAGGCTAAGATTAATGCTATTGCAGATTATGTTCTTAATAAGCAAGAAGCGGATAATATAAATGAAGATGAAATCTGGGTGGATAGTTATGAGGTCTGTACATTCTTAAAAATCAGCGACAAAACATTGCAAAGACTTCGGGTATCAGGAACAATTGCTTATTCTAATATTCGAGGACGCTATTTTTATAAAATCGGCGAGATAAAACGAATGCTGGAAGAAAGGCTGATTAAAAGTAATTCGGAATGTCTAAATGACTTGGTAACAAATCACAGGCTATATGTTAAGGAAAGAAGAAATCTTAGAAAGAACAAATAACGGGTTGAATGTTTTCAAGCATTATATCACCTGTCAATGGCGTGTCGGGCGTAATTTCTTTAATCCTTTATATGAAGACAAAAAGGCTTCATGTAATATATATTTCGACCGGAAAAACGGAGTATACAACCTGAAAGATTTCGGAAATGATGAGTACAGCGGGGATTGTTTCTACTTTGTCGGTAAACTGAAAGGATTAAACTGCAACAATACCATTGATTTTGTAGAAATCCTGAAAAGCATAAATCGTGATTTATCGCTGGGGCTATCGGAAGATACAGAAATACCAATCCAATCAATCCCGAAGCCAACTATACCCATCCTTCCCGAAAAGAAAACCAAGCCATACAGTTTCCAGGAACAAAGATTCACCCAAAATGAATTAGAGTATTGGGAAAAATATGGGATAAACTCGGAGCTATTGGAACAATATAAAGTTTGTTCTGTTCGGGAGTTCAAAAGTGAAAATTCCGATAACAAGCCGTACTCCATTGCTTCTTCTTCGGCAGAACCGATATTTGGCTATAAGTCCAAACGCTATATAAAGCTATACCGTCCGTCTTCCAAAATACGATTCCTGTATGGCGGAGATATCGGCGATAATTATTGTTTCGGACTTGAACAACTGCCCGCCAAAGGCGATACGGTCTTTATTACCGGCGGGGAAAAGGATGTCCTTTCCCTGGTAGCTAAGGGTTTCCATGCAATCTGTTTTAACAGTGAAACCGTAAACATTCCGGCAACAATCATTCATAAACTGTCATTCCGGTTCAAACATATCATTCTACTTTATGATGTAGATAAAACCGGGCTTGAGAGTTCTTCCAAACATAAAAAACAGTTGGCAGAATACGGCGTAAAACGCCTTCTATTACCACTTTCAGGAACAAAAGAAGAGAAAGATATATCCGATTATTTCAGGCTTGGGAATAACCGTGAATCGTTTCTGAAACTCTTCCTTGATTTTTTAGATACTCTATACAGCGATACTATGACTATGCTGAAATCGTGCGAAATAGACTTTAATAATCCTCCGGCAAAAGCACAGGAAATCATATCTGCCGGGGATGTACCACTGGGTACACAAGGAAATATCCTTTGTATCACAGGCGGTGAAGGAACTGGGAAAAGCAACTATGTGGCAGCACTGGTGGCTGGGTCGATAAAACCGGAAAATGTTCGTATAGATACGTTGGGAATCCATGTATACGAAAACAGTCAAAATAAAGCTGTTCTGCTGTATGATACAGAACAGTCCGAAGTACAGCTGTTTAAGAATGTTTCCAACCTATTAAAGAGGGCAAAACAAGCAGAAAAGCCGGAAGAGTTGAAAGCCTTCTGTCTTACCGGGATGTCCCGCAAAGAACGTTTACAGGCTATTGTACAAAGCATGGATAAGTTTCATTATCAATATGGCGGTATCCAGTTGGTTGTAATAGATGGTATTGCCGATTTGGTACATTCCGCCAATGATGAAGCCGAAAGTTTGCGGGTTGTCGATGAACTCTACCGATTGGCTGGAATATATCAGACCTGTATTGTTTGTGTATTGCACTATGTTCCGAACGGATTAAAGCTTCGTGGGCACTTGGGGTCGGAACTGCAACGTAAAGCGGCTGCGATTCTTTCCATTGAGTTGGATAATGATCCGACTATATCAGTCGTGAAGGCTCTGAAAGTTCGTGAAGGCAGTCCTTTGGATGTTCCGTTAATGCAGTTCACTTGGAACAAAGAAGTCGGAATGCACCTGTATCTTGGAGAAAAGCCCCGTGAAGAGAAAGAGAAACGGAAAGAAAAGGAACTGGTAAGCGTTACCCGTGAAGTTTTCGACCAACAAACATTTATCACTTATATAGATTTGTGCGAACAGATACAGCAAATTATGGATGTAAAGGAACGCACGGCGAAAAGCTATATCCGTTTTATGCGGGAGAAGGAAATTATCATCAAAGATCCTTCAAATCAGAGTTATTTTATCAAAGGTCATTTTTAATCGGTTATTGTCATGAATATAGATAGAGAAACATTCATCGCCTGGATGGAACGTATAATGGACAGGTTCGAAATGGCGGATAAGAAAATCGAACGATTGACAACCCAACGTAATTGCTTGGATGGTGAACAACTTTTAGATAATCAGGATTTGATGTTTCTCTTGAAAGTCAGCCTTCGCACACTTCAACGCTATCGAGCAAAGGGTATTCTACCTTACATCAAATTAGATGATGGAAGATGTTACTATAAGGCTTCGGATGTGCACAAACTGATTAGGGAACGATTTTAATTATACTCTTTCCTTCAAAATACAGTTTTAAGCATATCCACCACAAATAGATTCCATATTTCTCAATTTCAAAATGAGTTAGAAGTCCATGAGACAAATTATTCCTGAAATTGACATCTATCCCATTTTGTAGAAAGGATTCTATTTCATATAGTATTTCTTCGTCAATCACGCCTTGAAGCATCGGGAAAATTACACCTAAAGAAGGAGCCTCTTGACGTTTTTTCTCTAAAGTAGTTATGTTTCCCTTTGTGATTTCAGCAATATTATGCAAAGCATGCTCTAAATATGGCATTAGGATATGAGATGCACTTATAAAGTCTTTATTTAAGCCTGCGGCAATTCCTTTAGTCCAAAATATCAAGTTTTCTTCTTCTATATATACTGGTTTTTCCTTTTGCAAATAGAAATAGATAAAATCCTCTTCCGATTTTATATTTGACCATTGATGAAGATTGAAATATGTCCATATTGCGTACAGCCTTTTTTGTCGAAAATAAATATGAGCTTCTGTTTTTAATGACTTCTCTGACTCTGCTACGCCTACGACATTTCCCTTTTTATCTAACTGATTGTGTCCAAACATAGAAGACACAGGGCTTGCCTTTCTCACTGCTGCTTCATAGGAACTGACTCCTTCCGAAGTCATGAAAGGAATTGAAAGCATCAGGTTAATTGTGTCAATAAAATTACCTATAGTGATTTTTGAAACGGATTTTTCTACACTTTTAATGAAATCATCAGAAAGTTCTATTTGAGTTTTAATACCGCAGAGAGAAAGCATATCCATAAAATCAGACTTTTCTTGTAGCAACTTACCTTTTATCCTTTCAAACTCTTCTGGTGCTTGATTTTTAATTTGAAAAATTTCATTATATGCATTTTGGTAAATATCAACTAAATTCGGATAAAAAGTATTCGGCTCTTTATTATTCACAGTGGCATCTGCTTCATTTTCAAAACATAAAGCCATTTCTTTATGAAACATCTGCTTACTTATTACTTTAAGTGAGCATTGGGCTTTTATATACTCTCTTTTTTCGGAATAATTACCGTCAATCAAGCTGTTTTTTTGACATTCAATATAATTGCATAATTTTTCAAGTTTTTCTACAGGGTATGATTTTTTTATAGAATCAACAACTCTCTGAATCCAAAATGGATGACTAAATTTATCGTTAATTGCAGATAAGATATCTTTCAAAAAATCATCAGTATTAAGAATCTTGATATCACGAACTGTAATTGAGCGGATTAAAAATTCAATCTCACCAAATAACTGATAAGCGACAAGATAATTATTTGATATTATTACTTTTATGAAACGTTTATCTTTCTCAAATCTACAAAGAACATCACTACAGCGTGATTTCACTTCTGCGTTTTCAGAATTGTTCCATTCGTGAAATAAAACAAGCTTCCGTTCTTCCTCTGTTAGGATTAAATCTTTAATTTGATTTGACTTGTGGAAATCCGTCAGATTTGTCATGCAAATTTTATGTAATAATTCAACAGCTTGTTTTTTATCCTCAGTCTCAAATCTATTAGGATGAAGAAAGCATAGCAATTTAGAACCATGCAAGTCTTTCGGAACTATAATTTTGTTTTTTACATCTGTACTCATTGTCTATTATTCTACATAAATAGCTTTTACGAAAAGCACCCGGCGTCCCCACCGGGTGCTAACCACAAAAATCCTCAATTACGGATAGCATAAAATCTATTCATAATGGAATTTTCTGTGGTAAAGATACGGAATTTCAGATTATTTCCTTGATTTCCCTTTCTTTTCAGGGAAAACGAATACAACATTGAACTGGTCGTCAAAAGCCAGTGAAGCATCGAAAGACTTCCTGGCTTTACTCTTGAAGCCTTTTATTAATCCGGTTTTCTTGGCTGTTACCAGTTCCATAACCTGTTTGTCGGATAGCTGCTTATCGCTTTTATTCCTGAAAACGATTAGCCCACAATCGGTATTATCACATTTGGCAACTTTCGGATACAGCATAATTTTACCTGTTTCGCATTTCGGACAGATTAAATCCAGCTGCGTTTTTAAGGTGAGCTGCATTCCTAACAGTTCGCTGGTTATTTGTGAAGCATAAACTTCGGTACTTTTATGGAAAGTATCGGGATTCATTTCCCCGCTTTCTATTTTGGAAAGGGCATTTTCCCACATCCCTGTCATTTCCACGTCTGCGATTTTCTTGTCCCGGACTATATCGTAAACCGCCAGTCCCTTTTCAGTCGGCACAAGGGCTTTCTTCTCCCTGACAATATATTGACGAGTAAAGAGAGTTTCGATAATCGCTGCCCGTGTCGCTGGCGTACCGATACCGGAATCCTTCATGCTGGCTTTCAGTTCGACATCTTCCAGTTCTTTCCCTGCGTTCTCCATAGCCGATAGCAACAAACTTTCCGTATGCAACGGTTTGGGCTTAGTCTGCTTTTCCAGCAACTCAATATCGGAGAGAGCTAAATTATCACCTTCTTTTAATGCTGGCAAAACGGTATTTTTTTCGCCTTCTTCTTGGGTGTTGAAAACAGCCCGCCATCCGGCAGACTTTATTACTGTTCCTTTCACTGCAAAAATACTGTCGCCACTGGTGAGAGAAATTGAAGTAACTTCCTTGACACACTTTTGCGAAAAAGCTTCCAGCATCCTTCCGGCAACCAGTTCGTATATTGCTTGTTCATCCGCCTGTAAACTGCCGGGCTTATTCTCGGTTATAATCAATGCGTGATGGTCTGTAACTTTTTTATCATCCACTGTTCGACGGTTCAGATTACTACCTTTCATTGATTTTGCGTAGCCGGCAAACCGGTCGTAAGTATCCAGCAGGGAAATACGTTCCGGTATTTCATAGAAAACGTCCTGTGATATATAACGGCTTCCGGTTCGGGGGTATGAAATCAGCTTGCCTTCATACAGTTTTTGTGCAATAGACAGCGTTTTATCTGCGGAGAAATTAAGTTTTGTATTTGCCTCCTTTTGCAAGGTGGTAAGGTCATACAAAAGCGGTGGTTCCTGGTTCACTTCCTTACATTCCACCGATTCAACCTGCACCTGACCGCTATGCTTTATCATTTGCAGCTTGCCGATGGCAGGTTGCTGGCTATCGAATTTTTCTTCTGAAAGGGCTGAAAACTTGATGCTGTCTTTCCCGGTTTGTAATTTCAGTTGCCAATACTTCTGTTGAACGAAGTTCTTGTTCTCAAGATAACGGGAACATATCATCGCCAGCGTGGGTGTCTGTACCCGTCCCAAAGAATATGTCCCCCTTCCGGCAGCTATACTTAACGCTTGGGAAGCATTAATACCGATAAGCCAATCTGCTTCGCTTCTTGCCTTTGCCGACCGGAAAAGGTTATCGTACATTGTCCCGTCCTTGAGATTCTGCAATCCTTCCCGGATGGCTTTATCCGTCAGGCTACTTATCCATAAGCGAACGAAAGGTTTCCGGCAATCAAGATATTGGTAGATATACCTAAATATCAGTTCACCTTCTCTTCCGGCATCAGTCGCAACGATAATCTTATCGCACTGGTCGAATACTTCTTTGATAATCTTGAGTTGCTTAACCGTTCCGCTATCTGGCTTATATCCTTTGTCGGTTTTTACCTGACGGGGAATAAGCTGGAACAACTGCGGTAGTATGGGTAAATTTTCCCGCTTGAAGTTTTCGATTCCGTAGGTATCAGGCATGGCAAGTCCTACCAAATGACCGAACGCCCAGGTAACGATGTATCCGTTACCTGAAATGTTCCCGTCATTCTTTTGTGTTGCTCCCAGTACGGTGGCTATATCCCTTGCCACACTGGGCTTTTCTGCTATTACTGCTATCATTATATAATTGGATTTTTGTGGTTAATAATTATTTCATTTTGCGACCTTGCGACTTTTTAGGCTTGTCGGGTTTTTGTTCTTCTTTCTTCTCTTCCTGCTTTTTCTTCTGTTCCCCGGTAGGTGTAGCCTGTCCGGGCTTCAAAGGTTCTTTCGTATGCTTGGTCGCTTCGTTCGTTTTGCCTTCGGAATTGACCGCTACCTGTGTTTTATGTTCGTTGGCAGGGGTTATTTCTTTGGCTTTCTCTTTCGCTTTATCAGGATTGAATTTGTAGAAATCCAGCTTCCCTTTTTCATGGTTTACCTTTACATAGGCATTATATTCCTGCCCTTCTTTATCTTTCAGCCCTTTCACATAGATGGTTTTATCCGCCCGCAAATCAGCCTGCTGTTTGTCGGATAATTCCACTCCTGCAAGGGATTTGGGAATACGCACCCCTTCGGGCTGGTCGTTTCTTTGCTGTTGTCCCTGCTGCTGGGTTTGCTTTTGCTCTTTTTCGGGAAAGATAAATTCAAGGCTGCGTTTTTCCGCATTGACCTGAACGAAGGCAGAAAACGGTTTATTCTTGGCGGAAATCATATTTTCAAGGAATACCGCTTTACCTTCCATCAGGGCCGCTTTTTGTTTCTCATCCAGCTTAACGCCTTTTATTTCATCAGGGAGTTTGAGGGACGAAGCCTTCATGGATACCAGTTCATTGGTCTGTTTGTCGATACTGATAAAAGAAGGTACAAGTTCGCCTGTGCGATAGTTCTTTACATCAACAATTCTACCCATATTTCCGGTTTCCCGGAGATTCTTTTTATCTTCATCGGTAAACTGGTGTCCAAAGAACGGACGGTCAAGTTCCGGTTCTTTGCGGATACCATGAATAGCCAATACCACATTCCCTTCACTGTCCGGACGAAACGAAAGACGGGCATCCGTTTTCATTACCATTGACCCGAAGTTGGCTTCAATCGGAAAGGTAGAAGGCGACTTATATCCTCGCAGCATAGGTTCTAAAGCCTTTGACTTTTCAAGCTGTTCTTTGGTGATACCCAGATTTTTCAGGTCGTCCCAGTTGATTTTGTTAGGGTCGATGAAATACTTATTCGTATCGGGCTTCTGTTCTTGTACTGTGGATTCTTTCGGATTTTCCACTTTCAGGTCTTTAGGCTCGATACGGATTTTATCAAGCATTTCATCCGCAGCAGGTGTCGGATTCTTGATATTCTCCTGAATGATTTTTACTGTCCGTTCGGTATCTTCGGGTGCTATTTTGAAGAAACTGAAACGGGTCGGGTCTTTTAGCTGGTTGAAAAAGTTCTTCAAAAAATTTTCAAGTGCGTTACCCTGCTTATCCACTTTCAGGAAATCGTTGTTATGTTTCTGCTTCGGCGGAACGGTTTGCAGTTCCCCGTTTTCATCAATACCCTTTACGGCATTAATCGTTTTCTTTTCCTTGTCAAAGACAAGAAGAATGTCCATCATCTGTTCATCAGAGCCGGACTTGTTGTTTGAATTTACATCCATAACTTTTATTTTAATGGTGAATAAAAAACTTATCGAACTAAAAGTACAGATGAAATAGTTTACATATAGGAACGTGGCGTTAGGTGGCTGTATATGACCTTATTTGTCTTATTCCCAAACACAAAGACGGTTATATCCTTTGTTTTTGTTAAATTTGCACCATTATTCAAAATGTAATTATGGCAACAAGAAGAAAGTGTTTCACGCAGCCAACGTTAGAGGTTATTTCTAAAATATTAGGTGATACAAATGAGGGACTAACGGGTAGTGAAATCCAATACTTATTAATGCAAAGTCAAATAACAGATATAGAACCAGCACTAACAAAATGGAGAAGGTTGTATAGTGCATTTGCGAACTATCAGAATACAAATCAATGTTCAAATTCTATTCTGAATTTTATTGCATTAGCGTTAGCACCAGCGAAGTATGTTGATTGCCCCGAAGTATTTACAGAAAAACGCAATCTGATAAATCAACAATTAAGTTTTATAGGATACCAATTTAATGATAATGGTAAGTTTAGTGAAATTACACAAGCAACCACAATTGCCGAAGCCCAAAGAAAGGCTGATGATTTGAAAACGAAGTTGGAACAGAGAAAAACACATACCGATATTTTCAAATACTGCAAAGCAGAACTATTAGCGAATAATTACTTTCACTCTGTTTTTGAAGCCAACAAAGGACTGTTTCAGAGAATTAGGGATTTATCCTTGCATAATGACGATGGGAATAGACTAATTGAATATGTTTTCAGTAGTACCCCAATATTGATAATAAATAACTTTCAGTCAAAATCGGAACAGGACGAACATAAAGGATTCTGTAATATTCTAAAAGGTTTATGTGGTATGTTTCGTAATCCCGAAGCTCACGAACCAAAAATCAGTTGGGAAATAACGGAACAAGATGCACTTGAAATATTATCAATGATTTCATATTGTCATAGAAGATTAGACAATGCACAAAAAATAAGATAAATTATGAGTAAATTACATGAATTATCGTGGCGTACAAACATCAATACATATACATTTCGTGGTAAACATATAGTTCTTTATGACGACCATCGAACTCTTTTAAACATACTTTTTGAAGCGAAAAAACTTGGTGAATTTGCAGAAACTCCCAATCTTATTTATTTTGACCTTCACGATGATGCTTGTACTCTTTTGCCTAAAAGCCAGTTATTAGAACGGATGGGTGTTAAAGATTTATCGGAAGCAACAAGTAAGCAGTTTTGGTCTTTTGTTGAATTTGATTTAGGAGTATTAGACGACGATTGGCTATTGACCGGAATGGAATTAGATTTAATTAAAAATGCTATCTTAATCGGACAGGAAGAGAATCATCATATTCAAGATATGAATGGTCGATATAAATCAGAAGATGGAGTAGAACATGAGTTATATAGTATCTCACATCTGCAATATAGTCTTAATAATAGGGGTTGTTTAGGTGATAGCATTATAAAGGAGCCGTATTATCAAAATGTTCGTGATATCATGCAATATCATCAAGGTCGGTTTGATGCAGAAGATATTAAGCCCTTTGTTTTAGATTTTGATTTAGATTGCTTCACAACTGAATGTCGAGAAAAAATATACGCATGGCCTGAGGATATTTTCAGAAAAGAATATATTGAAAGCCATAATGCGAGATTCTTTATGGAAAACTTATTAGATAGAGCTTCATTTATCACAATTTGTAGAGAACCTGACTGTTGCGGTGGCATTGGAGAGGCGAATAAGATACTCAATTATTTAGATAGATATTTTTTTGATGGAGCATTGAGTACAGAACCTATATCTTAGTCTATTGTAACAAACCGATTCATATATTCAACGCAGTTCGCCAACTCAATTTCTAATACAGATTTCCAATAATTATGACCAAAAGCAATTCTATCCCGGTTGCTTTTTTCAATAATTGAATCTTTTATTTCGTCTAAAGGTAATTTGCTGATAAAGGAAATTATTGTGTTTTCTAATGATGTTATTACTTCATTAATGTTAGCACTAAATCGTTCAAGCAAATGAAGTTTGTTATAGTGAGTTTCAATAATTTCAAAAATATCATTTGGTATATCACCATTGTTTTGCAAATAAAACGTTGTTGTTACAACATCCCCAGCAATAGCTAAATTCACGAACAAATATTGTTCAGCAGGTAATGGGTCAAGATACAGATTAAGAAAAACTCTTTTACCACCTTCAATCCAAACATAATTTTTATATCCATTACAAATAGTACAACTTGGGAAAAGATTTTTGGGATTAACTACAAATTCAGGAAATTCATCCTTGGGTAAGTAATGGTCAAAAGAATTTATTTCACTGATAGTACAATTTGGACAAGTATTAATGATTCTATTAGCAGCAGTAGTAGTAATTTTGACCTTCAAATTCTTAATTACAGAGTTTTTATATGAGTATAGCTTTAACAAATCATTTTTCTCATCATCTGTGTGTCCATAACTATCAATGTTTTCCAAAGTATTTCGAGCAAAATTGTCATTATATGCAGAGAATTGACCTTCAATAGCATCATCCATATTCTCAATACGTTCTTTATATGATGGGTCTTTCTTCGTAGTGTTTTTACTTTTGAGAACTTCTTTATGAAATTCAAAAGCATCGTCAGTATAATGTCGCAAATTTCTCATAATAAAGCGTTATTCCTTTTATTAATCATACTTTTAATGAAAATTCGGGAATTTAAACTCAATGGGATTTCATCAAATTCCAACAAAGATATTATTTCTTCATAAGGCTTTCCGGAATCGACTAATTCTCTTAAAATCTTCTTGTGTTGCTTTGGAATCCCTTTATTTCCAAATATTTCTTCTGTAAGTATACTTAAATTTTCGCCAAATGATTCCAATGGAATACGCCTTATAGACAAAGATGTATCTTCTCTATCCAAAACATAAACATTTTTGGAGAAAAGTTCTCGAACGACTAGAGGTGAATGAGTCGCAATTATACAATATGACTGAAATTCTTCAACTAATTCATATATAGTATTCATTAATTGAGTAATTGCATTTGGATGCAAATGGGTTTCCGGTTCATCGTATAGAAGAAGAGAATCATATCTAATATTTGCCACAATTTCGGTTATGATGTATAGAATTATTGCTTGTCCAGAACTCAACTTATCTTTTACATCATTGAATCTTTTAACATCAACTTTATAGCGGTTGTGTCGAGAGGTTAATTCTTCATCTTCTCGCTCAACTAAAAATAAATTTATCAGCTCTTCATCGATGAATGTAAGTAAGATTTTACGCCACTTATTTATTCTTTCTAAAGTTTCTATTTTTTTCCATGTATTGTGAAATCTTAGAGCTAATCCTTTTTCTGTGAATTGTTCGTTTTCGTCTTTTCTAACTCCACAATAATAATAATTAAAACTGCTTGTCTTTTTGGGAATTTTGAATCTATCAAAAATACTATATGAAACAGCAATAATTTTACTAAAAAGAGGTGTTTTAGGAGTAAAAAAATCGACTTTTTTTTCAGAAATCATTAGTGGCAAGGATGTTATTAACTGCGTTTTTCCTGTCCCATTCTTCCCAATTAAAGCATATATCCTATTAGGAATAAAATCATTACTACTAAATTCAAAATTAATATCAACAGAATCTTTTGAAAAAGCAGGCTTAAACTGATATTTAAAACTATAAAGATTTGATAAGTCGTAATCATATATCCTATATCGAGCTTCTCTCAACAATCTTTCGGCTTCGTCAAATCGAATTAAAGATTCTTTAAAATTTCCATTCCGTTCAAATTTATCCTGTATGTCAGGATAAAATGCAGCATCTTTTAACGCATACAATACACTGTCAAATCTCTTTTTTAAAGTGTTTCTTAGTTCATTATAGTATTCTTCTTCTTGTCCCAAAGAACAAAAATCATCACTTAACAGTTTGAAGTTATCTGGCAAGTATTCATTCGTTTTTGATTCATTTTGATATATTATTTTCACCCCACCAATACTAACCGGATTTTCATTTTCACTATCATAATAAAATAGATGATAGGTACTTTTTACACTAAAGTCATCCCAACTATCATAAACTAAAACAAAAGATGGAAATATTTGAGGTTTTGTATGTGAACGAACCCGGTCACTTCTCCCTGATGGATTTTTTTCAACATAAAAATTAATATCGTTTGGTTTTATGTCAGTAGGTATATTTTCTTTAGGAATTACTCCTAATTTATACAATGGGTATCCATCGCTATCATAATCTTGAAGAATCAAGGTATAGCCCTCTTTCTCTAAATAAGGGTTTATCAATAAAACGTACTTGAAAATATCATCTTCTCCATCCCTGTATTTCGGCTGCAAAACAGTTTCAATAAACAAAGAAAATTTCTCATCATCATCTAATAATTTTAAGCGTTCCTGAAAGACATAGTCATAACTATAATCGTCATTTCTAATAAGATGCTGAATAAAATCACCTAAAGCATTATTATATCTATTATCTTCTGATTTCATGGAACTTAAATCCCATATATCGCTCAGGAATGGAATTATACCATCATCCCCGTTATCACCAAAAGCATTGGCTTCTTTATTCAGAAGATTGTATAATTCTAACTTTATTTTTTTTGATAGCTTCATTGTAACTCTCTTAATGGAAGTCAATAATTTTGCAAAATTAAGAAGTTCTTAGGAATAAGAAACAAAAACAGCAACTATATTATTTTTAGAAATATAGCTGCTGTTCTCCACGCAATATCATGGGGTTTTATTCTTCCCCCTTTACCAAGTGCTGTAATTCCGGGTCATTCTTGATGCGCTCCATTTCATCAATGACAATCTGCTTCACATCCTGCTTTATCCGGTCATAATTGAGCTGAATTTGTTCTTTCATCAAATCGTTGCCATCTGCATCCCGGAAGTCGATAATCTCCGGTATCTTTTCATAGCGGGCAGTTTCACGTTTTACCTTCTCGTTATCCACTACGATTTCAGCATGGAAAATCTTTTGGTCTATCCGTTCATCGAAATTATCACTGACCGCACCAACGAACATCCCCTGCGTAAGATTGGATATTTTACTGGCAGGTATCAGGCTATCCATCTGTGTACTGATTGAGGTTGATTTATCCTGACGGTTGATTGTCATAGACTGGCGTTTCTGTAATACCTTCCCGAAACGGTCTGATAATGTTTTTGCTGTTTCTCCCACGACCTGCCCAGAAAAGATGTTTCCGACTGTATTTTGGATTACCTTACTTTCCTTATCGCCATAATCCCTTGTTAGCTGGCTGTAATCCTGAAAGCCCAAACAGACCGCTACTTTATTGGAACGGGCAGTAGCTATCAGATTATCCAATCCCCTGAAATAAATAGTCGGTAATTCGTCAATAATAACCGAACTTTTAAGCTGTCCCTTCTTGTTTATCAATTTCACTATACGGCTGTTGTACAATCCCAAAGCGGCGGAATAAATATTCTGCCTATCAGGATTATTACCGATACAAAGTATCTTCGGTTCGTCCGGGTTGTTTATATCCAGCGTAAAATCATCACCCGTCATTACCCAGTAAAGAGCCGGGCTTATCATCCTTGATAGTGGTATTTTAGCCGATGCGATTTGCCCCTGTAACTGGTCTTGGGCTTGCGATTCCCACGCATCCATAAAGGGAGAAAGATAGTTTTCCAATTCCGGGTAGGAAGTCAGGATAACGAATGTATCTGCATACTTCCGGTTCAGGAACTCAATGGCGTGCGGGAACGTGCAATACTTTCCGTCCCTATATATCTTGAGAAACCAAATAATCGCAGCCAGTAAGATAATCGGGGATTCCACAAAGAAGTCGCCCTGCTTCTGAATCCAGCTTCGGTTCAGGTTCAACATAATGGTGTATGCCGATTCGTAGGCATCCGATATATCTGTCATAAAAGCCGGATTGATAGGGTTACATCGGTGGCTTCGGCGTGGGTCGTCAAAATTGATAACATAGAAAGTGGGCTTCACCTTATAAGTATCCGAATGGTTCATCAGGTGATTATATGCGATTTCCGATAAGTCAGGGAACTTATAATCATAACAATAGAGTGCAAAACCCTTCTCTATCTGTTGTTTAATGTAATTATTTACCACTGCGTAGGATTTACCGCTACCGGGAGTTCCCAGCACAATAGTAGCCCGGAACGGGTTTACCACGTTTATCCATCCCTTGTGCTGTTTCTTCTTATACCAAAAACGTGATGGAAGATTCACTGAATATTCATTCTCCATCAGGCGGGTTTCCTGCATGAAGCTTTCGTTCTCCAAATTGAAAACATCGTCCATCATATTGTTTTTGAGTAGCCGGGACATCCATACCCCAGCAACCAATAAACATAAATATCCGCCAGCCATTGACAGAATATAAAATGTAGCGTTTGCCGAAAGTGGTAATGGCAAATACAGCATCCACCAGTTTAGAAAAAACAGGATAAAGCCAATAACAAGGAAAACATAAATCTTTGTCCATGTTACTTTTTCTTCCTTCACTCCTTTTGTTCCCAAACAACTCAAAGCAAGGAATACCACTGCAAATACCTTCGTTATCAGGATATGGCTGAAGAGCCCTGCAGTTCGCTGGAAGTTTAATAGTATCTTATCGAGTACGCCGATATTGATACCCCAGTTTACTATCGACTGGTAACAAAACCAGTAAATATTGATTACCACAAATAAAATACTGATTGCTCGCATAAAGTCCATGACTTTGGCAAGTCCTCTTAAATCATCTTCATTCTGCATAATTGATTATTTTTTAGACTGTTATTACATCTGTCGTCCGTAACGGCGTTTTTTCTTTTTCTTAGGAGTTGGTGGGGCTTTATCATTCCCAGCCGATGAATCGCTGCCACCGGGCAGGATACTGAAAAGGCTTCCGATTGTAGATTCTCCACTTTCGGATTGCCGTTCTGACGGCACGAATGGTTCTGCTGAAGGTGTGAACGGTTCTTTTGGAACATCCTGTTTTGTGTGTCCCTCGTTTACAAGGGATTCTCTAAACAGGTCATTAAATACATTGGCTGAAAATTCTTTTCCTAAACGAGAGCCATTCAGGACGGCTTTGTTTTCGTGGTCGATAAAGGTCGCACCATAGATACGGCCTTCCGGGTTTTGCCGGAATAAGACTTCAACACCTTTTTCTTTTAGTTTTTTTTCAAATTGTTTCTTTGAGCCGGAAGCTTTCAATGCTTCGCTTACCCGACCTTTGATATTGGCTTTCAGTTTACCGTCTTTCCATTTGGTCGCTGCTTGTCCTATCCTGCGCTCCAATGCTTCATAACCGACCGACTTACCCAGCCGGGAAGACTTGATAGGATTACCCAGCTTTTCGCCTTTATCATCGGTTGCGGAATAAACTATACCGTTATACGCCTTGCCCCGGATTTCTCCTTTGACTTCTTCCGCACGTACATTGTATAATGATAACAGGGTATTCAGTTCCCCGATACTTTGGAACTGGTAAGTATTTACCACACCTTTAACCGTATTGGAAAGCTGGTATTTTACATTACCCGCAGCATAATCGACCTTTCGGAACTGGTAGTGTTCCTGCTGTTGTTTCTTTTCGGCAGGATGCAGACCATATTTTGCTTCCAGTTCCCGTGTAATGTCCTTGCTTCGGCGATGTTCAAACTTATCATTGAGTTTTTTGCCGTTCTCGTCCACCCGCAGGGATACAATATGCAGGTGGTGGCGGTCGATGTCTTCATGCTTGTAAACTATGTAGGGCTGATTGCCATAGCCCAGTTTATCCATATACTCCTGTGCAATCTCCGATAGCTGTTCATCCGAAAGTTTATCGTCCGGGTGTGGATTCAGGGATATATGGATTATGGGTTTTTCAGTTTTAATGTCTTGGGGCAGGTGCATTTCAAAACTTTCCATGCAACGCTGGATGTTGAAATTACCGTCTTCACTTTCAAATATCAGGTTACTGAAAAGTACCTTTCCCTGTTCTTCATCGACCTTATTCTGATTGTATGCCAGCGCACCGAAAAGCGAACTACCCACATTTATTTTTGCAACCATCGCTGTTCAAATTCCTGTGTGAGTTCGATAATTTTCCGGCTTAATACCACCAGTTCTTCGGTCGCTTTTTCCAATTTATAGAGAAAAGAAAGGGCTTTCTTTTCGGTAAAATTGGAGTTCAGAGCCTTCACAATCTGATTATAGTTTACGCCGATTGCCCGGAATTGAGCGTAAAAAGTTGTCAGGCGTGTGTAATAATCGACTGCTGCCTTATCAATTTTTATCACTTTGAAAGAACCGCCAAAGATTCTTTCTGTGATAAAATGCGCTTTCGTCCGCATACCGGACTGTTCAAAGAGAGCCAAAAAACGGGCATGGTCAGTCGCATTGAAACTGACCGAATACCGGAAAACTGCCGGGTCTGCCTTTGGCTTTCGTCCTTTGCCACCGGATTGTGGCACATTAGATTTCTCTTTTCCCATACCATTATTTTTTAAAGGGTTTACGACTTCGGAGTACAACCCATCCCGGCTTGTCTGGGCAAGGGGTTCTAAGCTGCTGAAAGAATTTCAAGCTGCTGAGGACACACCTTGCTATTTGCACGGCGCAAATAAAATCCGTCATGGGACGGATTAGCAATTAGCCATAAGGTGAATGAACTCCGGGAAGCTACTGAACATATACCTTTTTATTGGTTCAGATAGGATTCCAGTGCAAAGTAACAGGGATTAATTGTGCTGTGCCATAGTGCATTATAGGACAAGCGAAGCCATCTAAAGCCATACGAAGCCATTTTCAAAAACGGACGGTTTTTCTCCATTTATTTGTTCTCAAAATCAGGATTGAAACAGATAAGTAAAGCGGTAAATACCGATAGAAATATTGGAATAAACCGGGCAATATGGAAAGACTGGTTTACTGATTTCAGGAAATCAAGAAATACTGGAATCAATATTTCAAGCAATCAATAAAACAATATGTCTGCAAGTCAATAAAGACAGATTGAATTAGAGATAACAATATGGAAATCAATACTGCATGGAATAAAGCAGTCAATCAATAATGAATAAAGAAATGCTTATAAAAATATACAAGAAAAGAAGAAGCCATCCGAAGATGGCTTTATTAGAGGCAGGGCGGGATTTGAACCCATGGAGCCTTCATCGTAATATATTGGTTACACTTACTGTTATCATGCGAACTTTCTGTTTCGGCCTGCCGCAACAGCCCCTACCGCCTTCATAATCGTTTTTTTCATACTTGACACCTCCTTTCCCAACATATTAAAGAGTGAAACCCCTCCCAGAACCAGCTGGAAGTACGTTGGCATTGGAAACCCAAGCGCGCATGACACTAAGCTTGTGATTACGACTAAGCGTCTTAATTGCTACAAAATTAACTAAATATTTCAAACTATTAAAATTAAAGAAATGAAGAAAGAAACATTATTCGTAGCCTTCTCCACCCAAAAAGGCGGGGTCGGCAAAACCACTTTCACGGTATTGGTAGCAAGCTATCTATATTACCTGAAAGGCTACAATGTAGCGGTTGTTGATTGCGACTACCCGCAGCACAGTATCAGTGCCATGCGTAAACGGGACGGTGAGCAGGTAAACAACGATGCCAATTGCAAGGTGCTTGCCTTTAACCAGTTCAAAGCATTGGGAAAGAAAGCCTATCCGGTCTTGTGCAGCACTCCCGAAGCTGCCATCAGTACAGCCGAAGAGTTCCTGAAAACAGAACCGATGGAAATGGATGTGGTCTTTTTCGACCTGCCGGGAACGGTGAACAGCGAAGGTATTATCAGTTCGCTGGCTTCTATGGACTACATTTTTACGCCGATTACCGCCGACCGGGTGGTACTGGAAAGCAGCCTTTCATTCGCTATGACGGTAAACAACCTGCTGGTACAGAATGAAGCTTACCGGATACAAGGCTTGCACCTGTTTTGGAATCAGGTCGATGGCAGGGAGAAAACCGACTTGTATGGAATTTATGAAAATACTATCGGTGAACTGAAATTACCCCTTATGAAAACCTTTATCCCGGATACCAAACGCTACAAAAAGGAACTGTCCGGTGATAAGACTTCTGTCTTCCGTTCCACACTGTTCCCTGCGGATAAGCGAATGATAAAAGGCAGCAACCTTGAAGAGTTGGTGGCTGAAATAGGATACATTATAAAACTATACTAATATGGCAAAGCAAGAAAAAGTACAGGTGGATGAAGATTTTATGAAGGAAATCATTTCACAGGGTTTACCCATGAAACAGGAAATCCCACCTAAAACAGTAAGTAAAGATCCGGATACACCGGAAGTCCCCGCAGAACAGGAAGTAATACAGGAAACTGTGAAAGAACCTGTCCGGCAACCCGAATCAAAACCCATCAGGGAAACTACCCGCCGGAAGAAAAGTACCCCTGCTGATTACCGGGAAACCTATTTTCAGAAAATGGAACTTCCCGACCGCCAGCCGATATATGTAAGCCGTTCCACCCATGAAAAATTAATGAAAATAGTAATGGTTATAGGTGAACGCAAAGCGACTGTAAGCAGCTATGTGGAAACAATTATCCTGAATCACTTCGACCAGTATCAGGACGAAATCAACGAACTGTATAAGAAAACTTTTGAAAGCCCGATATGATACTAAAATTAATGATATCAGGGGTTGTCCTTTATTACCTCGTCCTGTTTTGGCGGTTCAGGAAGGGAAAGGAAAATACACCTTCCGAAAAGCCTAAGATTCACAAAAACGAAAAGGCTGTCGTTGGAAAAACAACCTTCCGGTTAAGACAAGTAACGCCATCCGAAGACACTGAAAGCCAGTTTTCTAAAGAGGTTGATAATGCTTCTATATTTGCCCCGGCTGATACGGAAGATACCCCGCAGCCGATGGATGTTGAATTTGAAATGAAGTATGAAGATGAAGTACCGGAAGATGAACTGGAAGCGGAAGAAATCGCACTTATCACAAGCGGTGAAGGTCAGTCGGCACGGGGTATCTCCTTTGAAGAAATGGCACAGGCGGTACAGGTCGTCAGGCAGCAGGAAGCCCCGGAAGAAGAGGAACGGAAAGCATTGCAAACACTGTCGGTTATGCAACAAACCAGCCTGTACGATACAATGATGGAACAGATAAACGGGGGTATGGTACGGGTGGCGGAAATGCTGGGTAAATACGATGCAGTATTTATCGCTCCGCCAAACGAAACCAGCCCCGAAGATTTACAGGCGTTCGACATGAACGACTATATGTAGAACCTTTAAAACGAATCAGGTATGAAAGAAAAAGATTACGGTTAGCCGGGCTTAACCACTCCAAAAGGTCGGAAGACCAACCACAAAAATTCTCAATTATTAATCCCGCCGGAATAGCGGACTATCCACCCGCTTTCCGGCATCATAAAATCAAATTTATAATGAAAAAGAAAATATTTCTTTCCGCAGCCATCGTCTTGGCTGCAACTTCTGCATTTGCACAGGGCAACGGCGTAGGTGGTATTACAGAAGCTACCAACATGGTTACCAGCTATTTCGACCCGGCGACAAAATTGGTGTATGCCATCGGTGCTGTCGTTGGTTTGATTGGGGGTGTAAAGGTATATAACAAGTTCAGTTCAGGCGACCCGGATACAAGCAAAACCGCAGCTTCATGGTTTGGGGCTTGTATCTTCCTGATTGTGGCAGCTACCATCCTTCGTTCATTCTTTCTGTAATCATAGGTGTTATGATTAGCTATTCAATTAACAGGGGGATTGGAAAACCTGCGGAGTTCAAAGGGCTTCGCAGCCAATACCTGTTCATTTTTGCTGGCGGACTACTTGCCGTCTTTGTATTGTTCATCATTCTGTATATGATAGATATAAACCAGTGGGTCTGCATCGGGTTTGGGGTCGTAGCGGCTTCGGCTCTTGTGTACTTCACTTTTATGCTGAATGACAAATACGGCACACACGGTCTTATGAAAGTAACCGCCCGCAGAAGCCATCCCCGGTATATCATCAACCGCCGGGCTATCCCCCGATTATTCACCTATAAAAGACAGAAGAACGCATGAGGAATATATTAAAAGCAGCCACATTGGAAAGCAAATTTCCCCTGCTGGCAGCCGAACACGATTGTATCATCAGTAAGGATGCCGATGTTACGGTGGCGTTCCGGGTTGAACTACCCGAACTGTTCACTGTTACCGGGGTTGAATACGAAGCGATACATTCTGCTTGGCATAAGGCTATCAAAGTATTACCCGATTACAGCATCGTACATAAGCAGGACTGGTTTATCAAGGAAAACTATACCCCTGAAATCCAAAAGGACGGGTTAAGTTTCCTGTCCCGCAGTTTTGAACGGCATTTCAATGAAAGACCGTTCCTGAATCATACCTGTTACCTGTTCCTGACAAAAACCACAAAGGAAAGAAGCCGTACCCAAAGTAATTTTAATACGCTTTGCCGGGGCTTCATCATTCCGAAGGAAATTCAGGATAAGGAAACGGTAACGAAGTTTTTGGAATCGGTCGGGCAGTTTGAACGGATTATGAACGATTCGGGATTTATCACCCTTACCCGCCTGAACTCGGATGAGGTTACCGGAACGCCGGAAAAAGCTGGGATTATCGAAAAATACTTTTCCCTGTCGCAAAGCGATACGACTACCTTACTGGATATGCAACTGAATCCCGAAGATATGCGTATCGGCGACAATACCTTGTGTTTGCATACGCTTTCGGATGTGGAAGACCTGCCGGGTGCGGTTACTACTGATTCACGTTACGAAAAGCTGTCCACCGACCGTAGCGACTGCCGTTTGTCGTTCGCTTCGCCTGTGGGCGTATTGCTTTCCTGTAACCATATCTATAACCAGTATATCTTTATAGACGACCATGCGGAGAACCTGAAACGCTTTGAGAAGCAAGCCCGTAATATGCACTCTCTGTCTAAATACAGCCGTTCCAATCAGGTGAACAAAGAGTGGATAGAAGAGTACCTGAACGAAGCACACAGTCAGGGTTTGACCTCTGTTCGCTGCCATTGCAACGTAATGGCATGGGCGGACGATAAAGAGGAATTAAAGCATATCAAGAATGATGTGGGAAGCCAGCTTGCCTTGATGGAGTGCAAACCCCGCCACAATACAACGGATACCCCGACCCTTTACTGGGCGGGTATCCCCGGCAATGAAGCCGACTTTCCGGCGGAAGAATCCTTCTTTACATTTATTGAACAGGCTTTGTGCTTCTTCACGGAAGAAACGAACTACCAATCATCACCCAGCCCGTTCGGGATTAAGATGGTGGACAGGCTCACCGGAAAACCGCTTCACATTGATATTTCCGATTTGCCCATGAAAAAAGGAATTATTACGAATCGTAATAAATTCATTCTTGGGCCGAGCGGAAGTGGGAAATCTTTTTTTACCAACCACATAGTACGCCAGTATTACGAACAGGGCACACACGTTCTGTTAGTAGATACCGGAAATTCCTATCAGGGATTATGCGAATTAATCCACCGGAAGACTGGCGGGAAAGATGGCGTGTATTTTACATATACCGAAGATAACCCGATTTCATTTAATCCATTCTATACCGAAGATAACATCTTCGATATTGAGAAGCGGGAATCCATCAAAACGCTTATTCTGACCTTGTGGAAGCAGGAACACGAAAAGCCCACCGGGGCGGAAAGCGTTGCCTTGTCCAATGCGGTAAGCGACTTTATCAGCCTGATTACACAGGATAAGTCCATCGTCCCCAGCTTCAATTCCTTTTACGAATTTATTAAAAATGAATACCGGAATAACCTGAACGAACAGAACGTCAGGGAAAAGGATTTCGATATTGATAATTTCCTGTTCGTGTTGCAACCTTTCTATAAAGGTGGTGAATACGATTACCTATTGAACTCGGATAAGGAACTGGACTTGCTGAACAAACGCTTCATCGTTTTTGAGGTGGATGCCATCAAGGATAACCCCGTTCTTTTCCCTGTGGTTACAATCATTTTGATGGAAGTTTTTATCAACAAAATGAGGCGGTTAAAGGGTATCCGTAAGATGTTGCTTTTGGAAGAAGCGTGGAAGGCTATCGCCAAAGACAGCATGGCACATTACCTGAAATATCTGTTCAAAACAGTGCGTAAATACTTCGGCGAAGCGGTGGTAGTAACACAGGAAGTGGACGATATTGTCCATTCTCCCATTGTGAAAGAATCCATCATTACGAACTCTGACTGTAAAATCCTGCTCGACCAGCGCAAATACATGAACAAGTTCGATAGCATACAAGCGATGCTGGGTTTGACCGACAAAGAAAAGGCGCAAATACTTTCCATTAACATGGCGAACCATCCGGGACGGAAATACAAAGAAGTATGGATAGGACTGGGTGGTGTACAGTCGGCTGTGTATGCCACAGAAGTGAGTTTAGAAGAATATTACGCATTTACAACGGAAGAAACCGAAAAACTCGAACTGTTCAAGCTCGCCGAAAGACTGGATGGCGACCTTGAACTAGCTATTAAACAGCTTGCCGAAAGCAAGCGTAATCCTGATTAAACGTATGGAAAGTACAACAAAAGACAGCAAACCTATCGGATTTGCTGATATATGCGGGAACTGGGTTACTGAAAACGGAACGGAATTTCAAATATTTTCCGGTGGTGGCAAATGCTTTATAACTTTTCATAAAACCTATAAGTGGGGAAAGAAGATAGGCAAAATAAAGCATTTTATCCACCATGTAAATAACGGTGAATTTTATTTCACTATGGATAAAATGATGTATGAATTATGGTATAGTAGAGCCGACAACACAATACGGCTAAAGCCTGTAACATACTGTACGAAAAAAGAATATGAATTTAAAATCACTTCATTATGAAACAAATAAGATTCATCTGTCCGGTGCTTCTGTGTGCTGTCCTGCTGGCTTTGTCTTCCTGTAAGGAAACAAACGCCGACCGACTGAAAGCCATGTGCGGGCATTGGGAAAGCGTTATGAACCGACCATCGTTCACAATCTTTGAAAGTGCCGATGGCTATAAAGTAACGATGCAATGAAGAACCCGCAGGGGCGAAACCCGTGCGGAAACCTATCAAATCATAGAAAAGGACGGATACCTGTTTATTGAAACGGGATTTTCGATACTGGTAAGCTATGATAGTGAAACCGACCGGATTCTGCTATCCTCCGGCGGTGAGTATGTAAGAAGTAAGAAACAATCAAAAAATTAAAGCGATGAAAACAAAAATAATGATGTTAGCTGTGGCACTTTGCCTGTTCGTAGGTAATGCCAGCGCACAATGGGCGGTAATCGACCCGACAAATTTAGCTCAAGGTATTGTCAATACTACCAAAGAAATTGCACAGACTTCAAAGACTGTCAGTAATACACTGGATACTTTCAAGGAAACTAAAAAATTGTACGACCAAGGCAAGCAATATTATGATGCCTTGAAATCGGTAAACAATTTGGTGAAAGATGCCCGTAAAGTACAGAAAACCGTGCTTCTGCTCGGTGAGATTACGGATATATATGTTACCAACTTTCAGCTAATGTTATCGGATAAGAACTTCCGACCGGAAGAACTCAACGCCATTGCTTTCGGGTATTCCAAACTGCTGGAAGAAAGTTCGGATGTATTGACCGAACTTAAAAATGTGGTAAATATCAACGGGCTGTCAATGACCGATGCCGAACGTATGGAACGGATAGACAAAGCATATAATTCCGTATTGAATTACCGGAATTTGGTTTCCTACTATACCCGCAAAAATATATCCGTGTCTTACCTGCGGGCAAAGAAAATCAGCGATACCGACCGTGTGATAGCCTTGTATGGAACTGCTAACGATAGATACTGGTAATTATGACGTTGTTAGCCGTTGATTGGGGAAACCTGCATGAGATTTTGAAAAATCTCTATGTGGATATGATGCCCCTGTGCAGTAATATGACAGGGGTAGCCAAAGGTGTGGCGGGACTGGGTGCATTATTCTATGTGGCAGCAAAGGTATGGCAAGCCCTATCGAGAGCCGAACCGATAGATGTGTACCCGCTTTTGCGACCTTTCGCCATCGGGTTGTGCATTATGTTCTTTCCGACTATCGTACTGGGAACGATAAACAGTGTGATGTCCCCGGTAGTGAAAGGAACACATAATATACTGGAAGGGCAAACCTTTGATATGAATAAGTATCGGGAACTGAAAGATAAAAAGGAATATGAAGCTATGCTTCGGAATCCTGAAACCGCTTACCTCGTTTCCGATGAAGAGTTCGACAAGCAACTGGATGAACTGGGCTGGTCGCCATCGGATTTGATTACAACGATGGGGATGTATATGGAACGGGCTTCTTACAATATAAAGAAAGCAGTCCGGGACTGGTTCAGGGAACTGCTGGAAATACTCTTTCAGGCTGCTGCCCTTGTCATTGACACGATACGGACGTTCTATTTGATTGTATTAGCCATACTTGGCCCGATTGCTTTTGCAATATCGGTCTATGATGGCTTCCAATCAACCTTAACACAATGGATAACACGCTATGTAAGCGTGTATCTGTGGCTTCCCGTATCGGATTTATTCAGTTCCATCCTTGCCCGGATTCAGGTCTTAATGCTGGAACGTGATTTACAGTTATTGGACGACCCCAGTTTTATACCCGACAGTTCCAATACGGTTTACATCATTTTTATGATTATCGGAATTGTGGGATACTTCACCATCCCGACAGTATCCAACTGGATTATTCAGGCTGGCGGATTGGGTGGTATGAACCGGAATCTTTCTAAAACAGCAAGTGGTGGCGGAAACCTTGCAGGTGCAGCAGCCGGGGCAGCGACCGGAAATATTTCAGGAAAACTAATTAAAAAATAAACAGTAAAAAATGGAATTTAAGTCATTAAAAAATATAGAAACCAGTTTCAAACAAATACGCCTGTTCGGGATTGTATTTGTATGCCTGTGTGCCGGGATTGTGGGTTATGCCCTTTGGAACTCGTACAGTTTTGCAGAAAAACAGCGTGAAAAGATTTATGTCCTCGATGGGGGTAAATCCCTTATGCTGGCACTTTCGCAGGACTTATCACAGAACCGTCCCGTAGAAGCAAAGGAACACGTTCGGCGTTTCCACGAACTCTTTTTCACCCTGTCGCCGGATAAGAACGCCATTGAATCGAACATACAGCGTTCCTTATACTTGGCGGATAAAAGTGCCTTCAATTATTATAAGGACTTATCCGAAAAGGGATACTATAACCGTATCATTTCCGGGAACATCAACCAGTCGGTACAGGTGGACAGTGTAATATTCAACTTCGACCACTATCCCTATCAGGTGGCAACCTATGCCCGGCAAATGATTATTCGGGAAAGCAGTGTTACCGAAAGAAGCCTTATCACCCGATGCCTGTTGCTGAACTCCGTCAGGAGTGATAACAACCCGCATGGATTTACCATTGAAGCTTTCGAGATTACGGAAAATAAAGATTTACAGGTATTAAAACGGTAAGGCTATGGTAAAGAAATCATTAACGAACCTGCGGGACTGGATAGACGATAAGCTGCGCTATGCTTGTGGAAGCCTGTCGAAAGATGCCCGGATAATCATTATCATAACCTTTATTCTCGGCGGAAGCATCCTATCTATTTACTGGACAGTTTCTTCCATATATAATATAGGAAAGAAGAGTGCAGAGAAAGAGTTTATGGAGATAAGACACATTGAACGCTTGGAACTAGAACGGAAAGACAGTATAAACCATTATCAATTACAAAAATATGGAACAGAATCAGAGTCAGAATTTGAATCAGGAAACGAGTAACAACAAAGAAGGGAAAGAGAAAAAGCAACTTTCCCCGCAGGAATTACAGAAACGGAAGAAACTTATCATCTTCCCGTTGATGTTCCTTGCTTTTGCCGGATGTATGTGGCTGATATTTGCCCCGTCCTCAAAAGACGAAGTAAAGCCGGACGAAATCGGCGGTTTTAATGCCGATATACCATTACCCAAAGAAGACGGGATATATAGCGACAAAAAGACGGCTTACGAACAGGAATCCATGAAATCGAAACAGGAAGACCGGATGCGTTCTTTGCAGGACTTCGGCTTTACATTGGGTGAAGAAAATAAGGTTACGGATAACTTGAGCCTGACCGCCGACCTGCCGGAAGAACAACCAGCAAGTAACAGCCGGAGTTATTACGGCGGTTCTTCCCGCAATAGTTCTTATGTCCAATCTTCGGCTTATGCCTATCAGGATATAAACCGCCAGTTGGGAAGTTTCTACGAAACACCCAAAGAAGACCCCGAAAAAGAAGAACTGGCACGGAAGATTGAAGAACTGGAATCCCGGCTGTATGAACGTGAAAATACCCAAAGTACGGCGGATGAACAACTGGCACTACTTGAAAAATCCTACGAACTGGCAGCCAAATATATGAATGGCGGGCAGGAACAGGCAGTAAAGCAGGTAACGCCGACTGCATCCATACAAGGAAAGGTTCAGGCGTTGCCTGTACAAGCGGTAACGGAACAAACCGTTTCGGGACTACAAGTGCCTATGAGTGATGCGGAGTTTATCGCAGCGTACAGCCAGCCCCGAAATTATGGATTTAATACGGCAGTCGGAACTGGGTCGTTAATGGGAAAAAATACGATTCTTGCCTGTATCCATGAAGACCAGTCGGTGATGGACGGGCAGAATGTCCGGCTTCGCCTGTTAGAGCCGTTACAGGCGGGTCATATCAGGATGCCGAAAAATAGCTTATTATCAGGAACGGCACGGGTTCAGGGTGAGCGCATGGATATTAATATTTCTTCATTGGAATATGAAGGCAATATCATTCCGGTTGAATTGGTGGTCTATGATTCGGACGGGCAGAAAGGTTTATCCGTTCCATCCTCGCTGGAAATGCAAGCCCTGAATGAAGGTATGGCAAATATCGGGGCTGGGCTTGGCTCAAGCTTTACCGTCAATCAAAATGCGGGGGCTGCCATCGTATCGGATTTGACAAGGGGCGTTCTGCAAGGCGGGTCGCAATACTTGTCAAAGAAATTCCGAACGATAAAAGTAAATCTCAAAGCAAACTATCAAGTAATGCTTTATACGAAGCAATAATAAAAGGGTCTGCGACCCACCACAAAAATTTCTCAATTATTAATCTGCCGGGAAGCGGGCTATCCACCCGCCGATGGCAACTAAAAATCAATTCGTAATGAAAAAGTTATTTATCATGTTCGCACTGGTTATCGGTGCGGTAACTGTCAAAGCACAAAGCAACGATTTGTTTCAGGGTATCACCCAAAAGTTTCCTTACGGGCAAATGGTTACGCCTTACGGGGTTCAGGTAACGTTTGCCAAAACGTTACACATTATTTTCCCGTCCACTGTCAAATACGTGGATTTGGGTTCTACTCACCTTATCGCAGGAAAAGCGGACGGGGCGGAAAATGTTATCCGTGTTAAAGCTGCTACCGAAGGTTTTCCGGGTGAAACCAACTTTTCGGTTATTTGTGAGGACGGCAGTTTTTATTCCTTCAACGCCAAATATGCCAATGAACCGGAAATGCTGAACATCGAAATGAAAGATTTCCTTGAGAATGAAAGCATAACCGATTATTCCCATACCCGGATGAACATTTACTTCCGTGAACTGGGTAATGAATCGCCGTTGCTGGTGAAACTGATAATGCAATCCATTTATAAAAACAATGACCGGGAGATACGTCACTTGGGATGCAAGCGTTTCGGGATACAGTTCTTAATCAAAGGTATTTATGTGCATAACGGGATGTTCTATTTCCATACACAGGTGAAGAACTCTTCCAATGTTCCGTTTGATACAGACTTTATCAAATTTAAGGTTGTCGATAAGAAGGTGGCAAAGCGTACCGCCATTCAGGAATCGGTGCTTTATCCTGTCCGCAGTTTTAACGAAGTGATTACCATAGGTGGGAAGTCCACTGTTCGCACGGTCTATACCTTACCGAAGTTCACTATCCCGGATGATAAAATACTGGTGGTAGAGCTGGTCGAAAAGAACGGTGGCCGTCACCAAAATATCCGCATCGAAAGTTCGGATATTGTGAACGCCAGAGTGATTAACGAACTTAAAATCAAATAAGATGAAGAAGTTAATCTGTTTTATAGTAGTGTTGTGTTTGTGCCAGACTTTTAACCTGGCACACGCACAACGTTACCTGCCCGGACAAAAGGGAATCCAACTTACGGGCGGGATGGCGGACGGCTTTAAGAAGCCCGGTAAACCGGAATCGGCGTATTATTTCGGTGCTGCGCTTGCCACTTATACCAAAAACGGAAATCGTTGGGTTGTCGGGGCAGAATACTTCAATAAGGAATATGAATATAAGAATGTAACCGTGCCTGTAAGCCAGTTTACGGGCGAAGGCGGGTATTATATCAAAATCCTTTCCGACCGCCGGAAAACCTTCTTTCTGTCCTTCGGGTTGTCGGCTCTTGCCGGATACGAAACAAGCAACTGGGGAGATAAAGAACTATACGATGGTTCTACACTCACAAACAAAGATGCCTTTGTTTATGGTGGCGCTGCTACACTGGAACTGGAAACTTACCTGACAGACAGGGTGGTTATCCTTATCAATGCCCGTGAACGGATGCTGTTCGGTTCTTCCATCGGAAAGTTCCACACACAGTTCGGGGTCGGTTTTAAATTCATAATAAATTAGTGCGATATGAAAAAGATAATCAGGAACATATTAATGGGGGTGTACTTGATGGGAGCAATGCTGCTGGTGTTTTCTTGTGATGATAAGCTGGATGTTCAGCAGGTTTACCCGTTCACGGTAACAACGATGCCTGTACAAAAACGGATTAAGATTGGAGAAACGGCTGAAATCCGTTTTCAGCTTCAACGGGAAGGCTATTACGAAGAAACGAAGTATTTCATCAGGTATTTTCAGCCGGATGGCAAAGGAACGCTGCGGATGGCAGACGGAACTGTTTTTCTTCCAAATGATTTATACCCGCTTCCGGGCGAAACGTTCCGCCTGTACTATACTTCGGCTTCCACCGACCAGCAACAAATTGATGTATATATTGAAGACAGCTTCGGGCAGGTGGTACAGCTAACGTTTGCTTTTAATAATGAGAATGACAAAGAAGAGCAGAAGGAATAAGCGACTTTAGGTAACTTATTGAAAAACACTTGACAAAATTGCTTGTCAGGTGTTTTTTTATGGGTATTTTTGCAGAGATTTTAATTTGAACGTTATGAGGATAAAAGGACTTTCTGTCGAAAACTATAGGAATTTGAGTACTGCAACGATTGCATTTGAGGAATCGTGTAATTTTATTGTGGGAGAAAACAACTTAGGAAAATCAAATATCCTAAATCTGTTGAATATTATTTTCACCAGAAGAGGTTTCGCTTATGATGATTTTACTGATGCTACATTACCCATAACTGTTAATGTTCGAATAAAACTTGCTATTGAAGAGATCGGACATTTCGAAGATCTATTTGATTTGGACGATTATACATATATAAACATTGCGTGTAGGCAAGTATCTCCAGATGAAAATATGGAGTTTTATCACTTAGAAACTGAAACCTATATTTCTCCTTCGCTTATAAAATGTTTAAATTTTATCTATTATGATTCATTAAGGAATCCTATATCTGAAATTAATTTTGACAGTAGTCGTGGTGTTGGTCGTTTTTTATCCAGAATGATAAAAGATTATTTGGCAAATGAAGAAGGCGTTAGCTCAGAGAACTTAATTGATACTGAATTTACAGAAAGTTTATTGGCAGATGTAAATGCTAAACTTGGAAGAATAAAGTCTTTTAAAGACAATGGAATATCTGCCGTTTTAGAGGGAGATGTCTTACAACTGATTCCCAAATTATTTTCATTACAAGATGGCAAAGGTGCATCTCTTTCAAAATGTGGATATGGAATCCAATTCTTATTATTGGTTACACTTTCTATATTAGATAAACTTCAAACGATTTCAGATCAAAGAAAAGAAACAGGGGTCTTTGTGAATGAAGAAACAGGAAGTAAATCTATATCTGTAGTTTTAGGTCTTGATGAACCTGAAATTCACTTACATCCTTACATGCAGCGCTCATTAATAAAATACTTAAATAGAGTCATCAATAATCAAGACTCAGATTTAAGCATATTGATAAAAGAATTATTCGATATTGATAGATTTGATGGGCAAATTATTGTCGCAACACATTCTCCGAGTATTATATTGAATGATTTTAGACAAATAATACGACTTTATAAAGACAATGGCGATACTAAAATTGTATCCGGAATAAATCTGACATTAGGAGAACAACTTGAAAAACATTTGCTGTTACATTTCCCTTTCATTAAAGAAGCCTTTTTTGCCAGATGTGCAATTTTTGTCGAGGGAGATTCTGAGTATGGTAGTTTTCCATTTTTTGCTCAGAAATGTGACATAGATTTAGATGAATATGGGATTTGTGTTATTCAAGCAGGTGGAGATTCTGTATTGCAATTGATTCAGTTAGCTGAAAAATTTGGAATACCTTGTGTTGGCATTAAAGATAGTGACGGAGATCCAACCCCAACAGGAATCCCAAATTTGTGGAAAACTACAGAACGTGATTTTGAGGCAGAATTAATGGCTTTAGTTGATTCTGGAAAAGAGAGCGTTTTATACGAGATTGTTATTGAGTTTGATTCCGAAGGAGAGGATAGGATAATGGAAGCTGCCGCATTGAATAAGAGAGCACATAAAAAATACAATTATTTACCTGCACCCACATCGACAAATTTAAAACTTTCCGAGATAGATAAAACCAATGTTGTGAATTTAAAAGCTTTTTATTCGACGTGGTTTTCTATAAATAAATCACAACCTTTAGGCCTTTTGATAGGAATAAAATTAGAAAAGGAAGATATACCTCAAATATATACATCCTTAATTGAACATGCTAAAGGTTTGTGCTCATGAGTCCCGAAGAAATATCTATTATTAAATCCCGAATAGAAGCAAAACATCAAGGGGATAATAAACAATTGGAAGTTATTTTTTCCCCCGACAAACGTCTTTTAGTTGAGGCTCCGGCTGGATATGGAAAAACTCATACAATGGTAAGCAGGATTGCATACTTGATTGCAATAGGGCAAATTCCTGTACCCAAAAGATTGTTAGCTCTCACGTTTAGTGTTAATGCTGCATATAAGATAAAGAAAGATGTAAGTAAGAATATCCCTGAATTGTTAGATGGATTTGACAAACAAATCAATATTAAAGATAAAACATATATATCTAATTATCATGGGTTTTGCCGAAGTGTATTAAAGAAATACGGACATATATTACATCCAGCTTTATCTAAATTAGACACATTACAATCGGTAGATGATAGCAGGAGTGATAATATTATGCGGACGTTTAAAAATATTTCAATAAATGATGCTGATGTTTTATCTAATTATAATTCTGCAGTAAGAGAGATAAAAGGGACTTATTTAAGGGAAAACATTAATAGATATAACTCCGTAGTTATTGCCGAAATATTGCAAAAAGAAGCTATTCCTTTCAATGCAATTATAACATTAACCATTAAATTGTTTCAAGAGTATCCAAGCATTTTATCATTTTACCAAAATTATTATACAACTATACTTGTTGACGAGTTTCAAGATACAAATTTGTTAAGCTATTGGCTTCTGAACTATTTGATTTCGGAAAAATCAAATGTACTCTTTTTAGGAGACTCCTTACAAAGGATTTATGGTTTCATTGGTGCAGTTCCAAACTTATTAAGTAGAGCCCAAAGTTATTTTAAGCTCAAACTTATTTCATTAGATAAAAATTACAGATTTGCGTCAAATGAAAATATGCTCCAATTGGATAAAATAATTAGACAAAATGCAGTCACTCCATTTCAGAATCCTAGTGCTTTAAGTTCAAAAGTAGAATTTAATATCTATGAAGATCAAGTCAAGGAAGCTTTAGAGGTGGTAATAAAATCACAAGAGATACAGCGTCAGTATCCAACTTCTAAAGTTGCAATATTAGCAAAGCAAAGAGGACCAAATATCGAACATATTATTAAAACATTTGACCACAACAAAATTTCTTTTTTTTATGGATTATTTACTGATGATGATCCAGAGTATTTGCAATTCAATAGGAAATGTCTTTATGAATTCATTGAGTTCCTCAAGATAAATACAAAGGTCACAAAGAAATTAGGTCGAAAGCATATAGATAAAATTAGAGAGATATATGTAGATAAAGATTCTCCTGTGATAAAAGCACTGTTGGAGTTACTGGAAATATTTTGGAGTCGCTTATTCATGGATTATTCATTCCTATCTAACGAAGACAAAATCAACTTAATAAAGGATACTTTTGAGCATAATGGCATAAAACAGTATATGGAATTTTTAGATACTCGAATTATTATTTCTACAGTTCATGCGGCTAAGGGCTTGGAGTGGGATTATGTGATATTGCCAGATATGGAAAAAGATTCGTTCCCTAATTGGTTTGGGCTATGCAGTAAATGTAAGTGTGGTGCAGATTGTAATTTCGTGATTAATAATGAAATAGAAAAATCATTTTTAGAAGAATTAAGTGTATACTATGTTGCTGTAACCAGAGCGAAAAAGCAGGTTTATTTTTCCGCAAGCAACACACAACTTACAAAAAACGGCACATACGAAAAGAATTACAGTTGTTTTATGAGATTACCAGGAATAGAGTTTGTGTAATCAATAAAAGAATACAAACATATTCTTTAAAAAGGCTTTTTGCTACTTTTTCTCCGCATCAGCTCATGGAAAAAGTAGCGGGCGGTAAACTCCACCCGCCTTTATCTATCTCTTAACAAGTCATTCATTCCGCCGTTTCCGGCACTCTTCCAACGTTTTGGCTACCGTAGAGAAAAGTTCTCCATCCGTATGGCGATAATCATACTGAAAATATTCTGTTCCCCTGAACGCTCCCGCAATGAACGTTACATATTTTTCCTGTTCCGGCTCTTGGGTCGTGGACACTCCGTTTTTGTTTAGTGATTCCATATATTTACATTAAAAAAGTGAATAATAAGGCAATGAAAACCGCAGCTATCAAAAGGCTATACAATACAGATACAAATAACCGCAGGATAAAGCGGATAACGAAAAACGCAATTATCAATACCGCCCATATACCCGCCGAAGTGGACAGAAAATAAATTACTGAAGCCAGTAGCCCCACCCGGAACAATAACCTGAATAAACCGCTTGTTTTCATTATAAATTTATTTGTAGGCGGGTTTCCCCGCCCGGTGAATAATCAGGAAGCCCGAAAAACAAAACTATCTTCAAACCAGTAATCACCCATAAATAGGTCGCGGGCAAACTTTTCATAATCAAAGTATGTTTTTGCGAACTCCGGCAGTTCGTAGCACTGTTCTACAACTTCATAGGCATAATCTTCTTCATCGTTATATTTGCCCTGAAAATCGTCCCTGAAAGAAGAAATAAGGTCGTTTGCATCTTCGGTTGAAAGGTCATGCGAACCGTGATTACACCACACCATAAACGCTTCCTGCTCGTCTTCGCTTAAATCGTCCATTGCATCCCGGATGTCGAAAAAGTTATCAGATAACCAACTTTCTCCTATTAATTCATCCGGTATATTTTCCCAGTCCTGAAACATATATTCCGGGTCTTCTTCGTCTGCGTGTAACTCCTTACAAGCTTCGTAAAACTCGTCTTTGTCCGAAAAGTCGGAAAGGTCAAACCACTTGCCCTCGATTGAGCCATCGTTGTACTTTGCGTATGTACCTACATAAATCCTTGCTTCGCTTAAACTTGTTGCTTCCATAACTTCTGATTTTTTTAGATATATGCGGATTCTTGAGGTGAGGGAGTTGAGTTTCATAACCTTTTTTTCCTGCTTCTCGTAAATCCGACTTTTTTTATATGCGTCTTTCCGTCGGGTCGGTCGTTTTCGTTTCATATATGCCGGAAAGTGTAGGCTTTAGTCTTTGCAAGTTTTTGTGGAAAAATACTCTCTGGGCGAAGCGCAGCAGGAAGATTTTTGCATCAAACCCTTTAGGGCTTGAACTTTCAAAGACGTTAAGAAGCCGTAAATACTTTTGCATATAGAAATGGAAAGGAATAACCGCCCCGGTGGAATGACTGCCTATGGGAGTGGTTTACGGTTAAAGAAGCTGGCAAAAAAGCATTAGTTATTGAAATAGGATGATGACAAGCAATATTTGTATCTTTGCCTAATCAATAAAACATTAGAAATAATATTAATGCAATGGATATACAGCCAAATAATAAAATTCGTCTGGTTAATCGTAATGACTTAGATGCGTTGAAAAAAGTAATAGATTCTAATGAGTTATTTCCATCGGAATTATTAGATGAAATGATTCAACCATATTTTAGAGAGGGGAATGATACCGAGTTTTGGATAACTTATGAAGAAAACAATACCCCTATTGCGGTTGCATATTATGCACCTGAAAGAATGACGGTGGGAACTTATAACTTATATCTAATAGCTGTTCACCCTCACTTTCAAGGAAAAAGTATTGGACAAAAAATGCTTGAATATATTGAAAATCATCTGAAAAACCGGGGTGAACGCATATTGCTGATTGAAACTTCCGGATTACCTGAATTTGAAAATACAGTGGCTTTCTATAAAAAGAATCATTACGAACAAGAAGCTATCATACGGGAGTTTTATGCAAAAGGTGAGGATAAAATAATTTTTTGGAAAGCATTAGATAAATAAACTATATGAAAATGGCGAACTAACAAAGCTCGCCATCATTAGGTTATCACAATCTGTGATAAGTTATTTTTCTTCATCAGGTATTCTGTATCCTATGGGTTTTCTTGGTTTAGGGTCAGGTTTACTTAATAGCTGGGTTAAAGCTTGGTATATCTCGCTAAACTGTGCATCTGTACTTTCTTCCAGTTCTTCGATACGTTTAAGAAGTTCATCATATCCGATAACCATTTGTCGCATCAGGACAAATGCCCGCATAATAGATATATTTACATCTATTGCTGTTTGGCTTCTCAATACCGTAGAAAGCATTGCTACACCCTGTTCCGTGAAAACCATTGGGCTGACAGAACTGTGTTTTAGGGTTTCGGGGAACTGGTCACAAATTGTGACCAGTTGGTGAAACTCTTCTTTATCCAGTTCAAACATAAAGTCAGAAGGAAATCGCTGAATGTTACGTTTGACAGCCTGTTTGAGAACTTTTGTCTTTACATTATATAACTCCGCTAAGTGGAAGTCCAGCATTACCCTGTATCCCCGGACTTCAAAGATTTTGTTTTGAATGACTTGTAATTCCATATCTATTTGTATTTTAGTATTATACAGTGAAAATCGTTACCTAATTCGTTACCCATTGGTTACCTACTGGGAATAGGTAACTATTGAGCCACTTTTTTATAGATTTTCTCAATACCAGTAAACTGTTCGGAAAGTCCTTTCATATCGCTGCTAATCTTGCTATTAGTAATGCGGGCGTAGATTTGGGTCGTTTCAATATTAGTATGCCCCAGCATTTTAGAAACGGTTTCAATGGGAACTCCTTTACCCAGTGTCGTTGTGGTTGCAAAGGTGTGGCGGGCAAGGTGAAACGTAAGATTCTTCTTGATTCCGGCAAGGTCGGCAATCTCCTTCAAATAGGAATTAAGTTTTTGATTGCTGATTACAGGAAGGATTTTTCCGTTAGGTAGCTTATCCTTATACTTATCCAGGATCATTTTGGGAATATCCAATAACGGAACATTTACATCTATTCCGGTCTTTACACGCTTAGTCATAATCCAAAGGTTACCGTCAAACGATTTGCGGACATGTTCTTTTCTAAGCCCTGCTACATCTATGTAAGCCAAACCGCAAAAACAGGAAAAGAGAAATAAATCCCTAACGTGTTCCAGTCTTTCGGAAACAAGGTTGAGTTCAAGGATTTTCTTGATTTCATCTTCTGTAAGATATCCTCTATCAACCCTTTGTAAGCGTATTTTATAGTTAGCAAAAGGGTCGCCGACAATCAACCCATTATTACGGGCAATCAATACTATGCGTTTGAAGAACTGCATAAACTTGGCAGTCGTGTTATGGTTACATCTGCCAACTGTCATAAGATATACTTCAAAGTCATTGATAAACATATTGTTAATAGACTTCAAAGCTATATCGGAAAGGTTGTACTTAGCTTGGATGAAATTCGCAAGATGCTTGCGGGTTACTTCATACTTTTGATAGGTAGATGCAGATTTAGATAGACCTATAAGCTGCTTCACATCATCATTGTGCTTCTGAAATAAATTCAGCAACGTTTCGTGGTTCTCCGTATGCCCTAAAAATTCATTCTTGATTTGCTCGGCAGTAACATAGTTTTCACGCCGTTGTTGTTCATGGTAGATTTGGTGTAATGATGCTTTTATATCTTCCAGCAACTTATTGAGTTGTGCGCAGGACTTCCCGGTTGCTTTACCAGCTTTCACACTCCAATTATCGGGATGGATGCTTTGTTTTGTACTAAACTGGCAAATTTTTCCATCAACGGTAATTCTTGCCATAATAGTTACCTCTCCATTACGTTTTTCTGACCCTTTTTTCAGGTAGAAAAGGACTTTGAATGTACTCTTCATAATCTCACTTTTTAATGTTACAAAATTACTTTTAATGTATTAATTGTGAGATATATACAGGCTGTACAAATTTGGACAGCGAGAGGTCAATTTTGGACAAATCGTTACCGTTTCTGTCCGGAACGGAATCGGTAACGATTTAGGCACAGATTTGTGTCTTTTGAGGTCTTTTTAGTGTCTTTTATGCTGGACAAAATACAAACAAAAAAACCTACAAATCATTGACTTGTAGGTTTTTGTCCGTTTATTGTCTGTTTTTGTTCAGACCTTTCAGCGGAGAGATAGGGATTCGAACCCTAGGTACAGTTGCCCGTACACCGCATTTCGAGTGCGGCCCGATCGACCACTCCGGCATCTCTCCTTCGATCAGGTTGCAAAGATAATGATTCGTTCCGATTATCGATGCATTTCGGGGCAAAAAATGTTAGAAATCCTTCTTTCAGAACAGCACGCCAGCCCGTAGGACGATCGAATGGTGGTTCAGTCGTTCCCGGAATTCGACGGAAAAATGGTCGTCCGAATACCCTTTGAGCCGTTCCAATTCCTGGAATTCGTAACCTGCATTCAGTAATAGCTGCAGTTTTCCCCGCAGCGCGATTTCGGCGCCGATGGCCGGATTCAGCAACATTCCGCCGTTCGTGCAGCTCGCCAGAGCAAACGAATAGCCGGCTCCGCAGTTCAGGTAAGGCGTAATTTTGCGGGGGCGGGTCATCCGGAATCTCAGGCTTCCAGACAGTGGCAGCAGTGCTTTTTCATAGACGGAGATCCCGGTTCCGGCGCCGACGGCCCAGCGGCGGCTGAGGTTGTAGTAGCTGGATACCTGCCACAGCAGCGGAGTGCTTGCGGGACGGTCGAGTGTAACGGCGGTGCCCGGGGTCGTTTCCCATGAGAAGTGCGGGCAGGCAGCCTGTCCGGACGATGTGCCGGATTGTTCCGATGAGCCTGCGGGATAGCAGCTCAGCCCGGCATAGAGGAGTAGGTGCAGTAGCTTTTTCATGGCCGGGTGCGGATGACGATCCCCTTGACGATGTGTAATGCCGAGGTGAGCGTCGAGAGGTCCGGATCGACAGACCCGTCGCTTCCGTCGGGGCTGCTGTGCCCGATGAGTGCCGCCGGGAATTCGTGTTGTCCCGAAGAGAGATCGACCGTAGCGGCATAGACGACTGCGGGCTGGCCGCTGCCCATTTTGCCGCCCGAGTAGTTGGCATCGCCTTCGCGGGCCGATGCGGGATAAAACTCGTTGAAATCGGTCGAATGGTTGATTTCGATCTTGACCACAAACCGTTTCAGTCCCTCTTTCGGGGTTATTTTCACGTCGAAATCCTCCCGGGGCGTGGCTCCGCTGACTCCGTCGGTCAGCGGTTCGGCTTTGGTCGGCAGGTAGAGTCCGTCGTCGTACCGTACGCCGCGGACGTGGCACCAGCAGGGAAGCGCCTCTTTGCGGCGGTTACCGCCCGATGCCGTCCAGGATTGCGTGGCGATTTTGTGTGTTACATAAATAGTCGAGAGGAAGTTTCCCTGCATATCTTCGGTCCACACGGCCATTTGCGGGGCATTTTTCTTCGAAATGCCGAGAAACAGCGGGAAATCGTGCAGGTATGCATCCCCCTTTTCGATGGAGATGCGCAAGTCGCCCTGTCCGTACTCGATCAGCTCCTGCCGACAAGAGGTGCACAGCGCGGCTAACAGACAAATTCCGATACCGATCATGCTATTCATTGTTTTGGATGTTTTTAGGTTCGGCGGTCCAGAGGTCTACGAGCAGATCGATTCCTGCTTCGAGTTGTTTCCATCCCGCCTCTTCATCGAGGCGGATGCCGTTGTAGACCCGGCAATTCTCTTCGAGCAGGGCCAGGTAGCTGATCGAGGCGCTGATCAGGGTGGCGATCGCTGCGATTTCTTTTTGCGGCTGCCCGGAGAGCTTGCCTACCGTGTCGATCAGCCACAGCCCTTTGCTTTCACGGCTTTTACGCAACTCTTCCACCGGTTCGTTGTCGGTCGAGAGTTCCCAACGGCAAAGGCGCCGCAGGGTATAGTTGTTCCGTAGCGCGGCGATTTGCTGCCGGAACAGCTCCTTGATAAAATCCCCCAGCCGTTCGCGCCCCGGTAGCTCCGGGCGGACGTTGATCCAGAAATCGTATTGCCGGATATAGGCGGCGATCAAGCCGTTCAGGGATCCGAAGTAACGGTAAATAAGCATTTTGGAAACTCCGGCCTGTGCGGCTACGGCGTTGATTCCTAACCCTTCGAATCCATCCTGTTCCACCAGCCTGTTCACGGCTTCCAACAGCAGCTGTTCGGTTGCCTGCCGGTTTTTGACATGCTCTTTTTCCATAACGGTCCATCGTGTTACCATATGGTCACAAAATTATGTTACTTATCGGTAACATGCAGACAAAACAATATTTTTCGTGGAAAGGGCGGGAAATGACTATTTTTGGTGCCGGTATACTTTCCGGCAGGCAGGCCCGAGATTTCAGGTGATCGATGGAATTTTGTGTGGCGGATGGAAGCAGGCCGGATAATCATCGGAAGAAATGGATCGGAGCGCACAGGTTTTTTTCCGCAAAGCGGCGGTAACGGATATCGACCCTGTTTGGCGGATTATCCTGCAGGCCAAGGAGCAAATGCGCCTGTTGGGCAGCCGCCAGTGGCAGGACGGGTATCCCGCTTTGGACGATATCCGGCGGGATATTGCGGACGGTTGCGGGTATGTATTGGCTGCGGGAAACGTTCCGGTCGCCTATGGCGCCGTGCTGTTCGGCGGCGAACCGGCTTACGGCTCGATTGAAGGGGAATGGTTGTGTCAGCCGCCTTATGTGGTGGTGCACCGTCTTGCGGTGGCGCAGGAGATGAGGCGTTGCGGACTCGCCACCCGGTTTATGCGGGAAGTCGAAACATTCGCCCGTAATGCGGGGCTGCACAGTTTCCGGGTCGATACCAATTTCGATAACCGCTACATGCGGTCTCTTCTCAGCGCGCTCGGCTTTACCTACTGCGGTGAGATTTTCTATGCGCACGGAAGCCGCCGGACTTATGAAAAACCGTTGTGAAACGCGGACGGTTTTTGTATGCCGGGGGTGTGCCGGGCTCATTTTTTCCTTACATTTGGATAAATCCGTTTTTACGGGACATTTCACCGGTTCCGCACCGGATACACCCGGCCAAAAATGAAAAATTGCCGTTAACTACATAACCATGACAAGCAGACGTTTTTTCCGTTTCGTAGCCCTGTCCTGCGCGATAGCCGCCGCTGCGACTTACAGCTCCTGCAATACGCCTAAAGTACAGTCCGGTCCTGTTTATGCCTCTTTCGAACAGCAGTTGTTCGAGCATCCCGATAACACGTTCCGGGCTGTGCCGTTCTATTCGCTCAACGACCGCCTCGACAGCGCCGAGCTGGTTCGCCAGATCTCTCTGATGAAACAGGCGGGTTACGGCGGTGCGTTTCTGCACAGCCGGATCGGCCTGCTGACCCCTTATCTCGGCGAGGAGTGGTTCCGGATGATGCAAATCGGCACGCAGGCATTGCAGGCTTTGGATATGGACGTGTGGTATTACGACGAGGACAAATGGCCCAGCGGCTTTGCCGGCGGCATCGTTCCGCGGCAGAACCCCGATTTCCGGGCCCGCTGCCTGATCCGGTTGCCGCTCGGAACGCCCGTTGAGGCGCCGGATTCGGTTCTGCTCCGTGACGATCATTACCTCTATGTTTGCCGGGTCAACCCGATGGGGCAGCCGCGTTATAACGGCACCTGCTGGGTCGACCTGATGAATCCGGGGACCGTACGGGCTTTCATCGAGAGCAGCTATACTCCTTATGTAGAGCGGTTCGGGGGACACCCCCGCGTTCGGGGCATGTTTACCGACGAGCCCAATGTGATCGTCCGTCCCGAAATGGCCCATCAGGGAGCCGTGAGCTATTCCCCCGTGCTGGATTCGCTTTTCCGGGCGCGGTGCGGCTATGAGCTTCAGCCGGTTATTCCGGCGCTGTTCGATACGGTAGGGGAGTGGCGCAGGATCAGGCTCGACTATTACCGGACGGTAGCCTATGCCCTCGAGCAGGCTTTCAGCAAGCCGATCGGCGACTACTGCGCCGGAAATGGCTGGATATGGACCGGACACTACAACGGGGAGGACACTCCCGGCCTGACGATGGCCAATACCGGAAACCTGATGCAGCAGCTGCGCCATATGCAACAGCCGGGGCTCGATGCGCTGGCGCTCAGGCTCAATACGATTTACAGTGCCAAAGGAGTGACTTCGGTGGCCAACCAATACGGACGGCAGCGCCGGTTGTGCGAATTATTCGGTATCGGAGGCCATAACCTCTCGTTCGAAGACCGCATGTGGATCACCTCGTGGAATACCATTATGGGGATCAACTTTATGTGTCCGCACCTCTATCAGTACAGCCTCAAAGGGGAACGCAAGCGCGATTATCCGCCCGCGATCAGCCATCAGCAGCCTTACTGGCCGTACAACGGCTTATTCGAGGACTTTTCCGCCCGGCTCTGTTATTTCGCGACGGCCGGAGTGAACGAGCCCGATATATGCGTGATCCATCCGCAGGAGTCGGCCTACCTGGAGACCCAGACCAGCCTGATTACACCCACCGGCGTGCAGGAGCCGGTATTGGCCGGGTTGATGCGTTCGCACCGGAATTTCGATTTCGGCGACGAACAGATTATCTCCGAGACGGGTCGTACCGATGCGGATCGCTTCGTGATCGGGGAGATGGCCTACCGCGGGGTGGTGCTTCCGGAACTGACGACGATCCGCCGCAGCACGCTCGATAAGTTGGTCGAATTTGCGGAAGCCGGAGGAACGGTCGTCGTTTGCGGCGATTATCCCCGTTTCGTCGACGGCGAACCTGCTCCCGAACAGCTCGTTCGTCTCGCGTCCAACTCGGTTCGTGTGCCGGTGGAGGGATTGGGGGATTTGCTCGCGGAAAAGTTGCCCCCGCCGTTCCGGCTCGAAGGGGCGGGTTGCGATTCGGTCTGGACCCATTTGCGCCGGGTACGGAACGGAATGACCCTGCAGCTTTCGAATTTCTCGCGGAAAAACGAGGTAACCGCCGCCCTGCATTTCGAAGAACCGGATACCCGCGCGGTGCTTTGGAATCCGGTCAATGGCGAATGCCTGCGGCTTATGGCCGATTCGACGGGTACTTTCCGGCTGCGGTTTGCACCGGCCCAGACCTGGATTGTCTCTACCGGCCGCTCGGCCGAGACGGCCCGTTGTGCGGCCGATTACCGTTTGCCGGGCGAGCGGCGTACGGTCGCGACGCTCGGCGGTCCGTGGCGGCAGAACCGGCTCAGCCCCAATGCCCTGACACTCGACTATGCACAGTTTTCCAAGGACGGCGGCCGCACCTGGAGCGTTTCGGAACCGGTGCTCGCCTTTTCCGACCGGGCGGCGCAAAGCCAGCCCTATAACGGCCCGTTGCTGGTCCGGTACCCGTTCCGCGCCGAGGCATTGCCCCGGAACTGTTCGCTGGTGCTGGAGCAGCCCGAAATGTACGCTTCCATCCGGGTCAACGGTCGGGAGCTTCGTTTCGGTCAGGGTGAGGAAACTCCCGGGAAAAACACAGGAACAACCTCGAAGAAAACACCGGGAGATGTTTCGGACGGTGAACCGGCGGGATTTTACCTGGATCGGGCTTTCCGGACGGCAGAGATCACGCCGCTGCTTAAAAAAGGAGATAACGAGATTGTGCTGGCCCTTGATTTCCGGAGCGCTGTGCCCAGCAGCTACGATGCCGATGAACGGTACGGTACCGAAATAGAGAGCGTCTATCTGACCGGCGATTTTGCAGTCCGGGGAAAAGAGGTTGCTCCCCCGCTGGCCGATTCATGGCGCAACCGCAGTCCCTACCTGCAACGGACCGCTCCGGTGAACCGCCTTACCGGTTTCGTGCTTACGGATGAACCCGCACAGGTCGAAGGGGATATGAGCCTCCAGGGGTATCCTTTCTTTGCCGGGAGCATGACGTTGGAGAAAGAGTTCGATCTGGAACGAACCGACAGTGCTGCAAGGTACTTCCTGACTTTCCCGGCATGCGAGGCGACGGTGATCGGGATCAATGTCAACGGTACCGATTTGTCCCCGCTGTTCGCCTCGCCGTGGGAGGCCGATGTGACCCCGTGGTTGCGGCCCGGCAGCAACAAGATATGCCTGACGCTGACCAACACATTGCGTAATCTGTTGGGGCCGCACCATCACAAAGGGGGTGAATTTACCGAAGTGCGTCCCGTCACGTTCCGGGCCGGGGAGGATGTTTCGAATACCATGACGGGCGAACCTGTGGGTGAACGCGATTGGTATGACGCGCGTCTGAAAGGTCGTGCGGCCCTGTGGCGCGACGCGTATCACATCATTCCGTCCGGTTTGCTCGCTGCCCCGGAGATTCGCCGGGAGCGTTAAGGCAGGGAGTGCCGCTGTCCGGGAGATGCGTGCGGGAGCGGCCCGGCAGCGGGATTTAATTTTAGGCGATCATTGATTGTGAGTATCATTATCAGGCAGGAAGAGCCACAAGACTTCGAAGCGGTATTCGGGCTGATCCGGCAGGCGTTCGAGGGTGAAGAACATAGCGACCATCGGGAGCAATTCTTGGTGGAGAGGCTGCGGAATTCGGACGCGTTCGTCCCCGAACTCTCTTTGGTCGCGGAAACCGGGGGCACCCTTGCGGGGCACATCTTGTTGACAAAGTTGAAAATCGTTTCGGATTGCGCTGAAGAGGCCGGATCGCTGGCGCTGGCCCCCGTTGCCGTGCTGCCGGCTTACCAGGGCAACGGGATAGGCGGCCGGTTGATTCGTGCGGCCCATGAAAAGGCCCGGGAGATGGGTTTCGGTTCCGTCATCCTGTTGGGACATCCGGCTTTTTACCCGAAATTCGGTTACCGGCCGCTGAAGGAGTTCGGGATTAAACTACCTTTTGATGTCCCGGACGAATGCTGCATGGCGATTGAACTGACCGAAGGAGCATTGTGCAATATAAGCGGGACGGTCCGGTATCCGGATTCGTTTTTCGAATAAACACCGTTCATTTCGATCACCGGTTACATAATTGCCTTTCCGGGTTTTGTACTTTGGGTTTGACCGGCGTATTTCCATTATACAGTGCTCTGATATTCACGAAACGCCCGCATTCAATATGCGGGTGCTTCTTTTGAAAGTGAAGGATATGTGAAAGTGTTTGTAGGTTCGGACGGCTTACCCGGCCGGGGAACTCAAGCAAAACGCTGATGCAGGGATTGCGGTGTCTTTCGAAGCGGTTGGCCGGATTTCGAAACGGTCAGTCGGATAGTTTCGGGGTGGCGATGGAAGTTTCCGGTAATTTTTTGCGGGCCACCTGCCGGGTGTCGCGATGGTCCGGCTCTGCGAATGAAATGACGAACGAGGTCCAGCCCTGTTCCGAAGCGAGCCGGAATGTGAGGCCGTGGTTATTCAGCACCTCGCGGACAAACATCAGCCCGATGCCCTGGCCGCCGGGTTTCGTCGTGAAAAACGGACTGAACAGTTTGCGCCCGGTCTCTTCCGGAATGCCGGGCCCGTTGTCTTCGACGATGATCTCTACCGGTTCTGAAGAGATCCTGATCCTGATCTCGCCGCCGTTGCCGATCGCTTCATACGAATTCTTTATGATATTGAGCAAAACCTGTTCGAACTGAATGCCGTCCACCCGGATCACGGTTTCCGGCGGGGCGGCCTCCAGGGTGAGCCGGATGTTGCGGTTCTGGCATTCGATCCGGGCAATCGCTTCGACTGACCGGAGCAGTTCGTTGAGGCGGACGTCCGACAGCATAGGTTCCGGAATCCGGACCATGTCCGCCAGTTTGTTGATGAACTGGGACATGTGATTGCAGCGGTCGTAGGAAGCCGCGACGGCCGGACGGAATTCTTCCCATTCGGGGCGTTCTTCCTGCCGGAGTGCATCCGATACCGCGCAGAGCGTAGAACCGATCGCCCCTACCGAGTTGTTGACCTCGTGGGCGATCATCCGGATGATCCGTTCGTACGACTCTTTCTCGAGTTTCATTACCTCCCGGGTCAGCTCTTCGACCAGCAGGAAAGGGTGCACGAAACCGCGGTCCATAAACGAGGATTTGATGCAGCGGTAGACGCGGCGGTCCGCTGTCCGGATCACCGTCTCGTCGTAGAGTTCCAACCCGGCCAGCTCGCGGGTCAATTCGCAGGGCGCTTCCGCCAGCGAAAGCCCTTTGACCTGTGAAAAATCCTCGATTTTCAATAATTTCAATCCCGCAGGATTGATCTCTGAAATCCGTTCGTCGAAATTGAGGATGATTACACCTTGCGGCGAGGCTTGGATCAACAGGTCGAGAAAATGGTTCTTTTCGCGCACTTCGGAACGCTCCTGCTTGAGTTGTGTGATCATCCGGTTGAATACTTCGATCAGCTGGTTCGCTTCGCGGTTGCGGATCGGGCGCAGGCGGCTCGCAAAATCCTGCTGCCTGAGCAGGTCGATTCCGCTGAAAAGCAGTTGATAAGGCCGTACGAGTTTTCGGTACAGCCCGATGAACAGCAGCAGTATAATCAGGGCTCCGGCTTCTGCACTCCAGAACAGCAGCGGCTTTTCGGGCAGCGCAAGCACCCCGAGTGCGGCCGCCGCACCGGTTCCCGAGACTGCTAATATCCAGAAATATCCTTTCAGTTTCATGATCGAACCTATTCGGGTGGGCGTATCGCGTATTTTTCCAAACGGCGGTAGACCGCCTGACGGCTCAGCCCGAGGGCCGTCGCCACTTTCGAGAGGTTGCCGCCGTAGAGCTCCAGTGCCCGCAGGATCATTTGTTTCTCGATCTCTTCGAGCGAATGCACCGAAGTGTCGTGGACCCCTGTTTTGGCTGCAATTTCGACGTACTGATTTTTGAAGTCGACCTCCGTCAAGTGCGGTTGTTGGGAGACGAGGATGGTCCTTTCGACGAAGTTCTTCAATTCCCTGACGTTGCCGGGATAGGGCAGCCGGCTGAGGTACTCCATCGCTTCAGCCGAGATTTCGACCGGTTCCAGACCGTTCTGCCGGGCTTGCTGCCTGGCAAAATACTCCACCAGCAGCGGAATGTCTTCCCTTCGCTCGCGCAGTGCCGGCATTTGCACCGTGATGAGGTTGATCCTGTAAAAGAGGTCTTCCCGGAACTCTCCCTGCTGTACCATCTGCGGCAGGTTGCGGTTGGTCGCACAGATAATCCGCGTATCGACCTGCTTCGGACGGCTGTCGCCCAACGATTCGAACGTGTGGTCCTGCAGTACGCGCAGCAGTTTCACCTGGCTGACCATGTCCAGGTCGCCGATCTCGTCCAGGAAGATACTTCCGCCGTCGGCCAGTTCGAAACGGCCCTTGCGGTCGTAATGCGCATCGGTGAAGGCGCCTTTTTTGTGTCCGAACATCTCGCTTTCGAACAGCGACAGTGAAATGCCGCCCAGATTGACCTTGATGAACGGTCGGTCTTTCCGTTCGCTGTTTTCATGGATGGCTTCGGCGATCAGCTCCTTGCCGGTGCCGCTTTCGCCGGTAATCAGCACGGGAGCATGGGTGGAGGCGATGCGCGATACCGTTTGCAGGACCCGCTCCAAGAGCGGGGACTTGCCGATGATCTTGTCCCGCCGGAACGGACTTTTCGGAGCGGCATCCGCTGCCGTGCTGCTCTCCTGTACCTGGATCGCGGTACGGATCGATTCCAACAGTGCGAGATTGTTCCACGGCTTGGTGATGAAATCGAACGCTCCGGCCCGGATTCCCTGTACGGCCAGATGGATCGAACCCCATGCGGTGATCAGGATTACCGGGACTTCCGGCGCCAGCACCTTGACTTTCGCCAGCAGCTCCAGTCCCTCTTCGCCGGTGGTCGAACGCGTATAGTTCATATCCATCAGGATCAGTCCGGGGATTGTAGTGCGGATTTGCGCCACGGCTTGTTCCGGCGTTTCCGCCGTCGCAATTCCGTAGCCGGCCCGCTTCAGCACCAGCGATAACGACGAGCGGACGGTCGGATCGTCATCGCATATCAATATAGTTTTCGAATCCATGCGGCAAGATAAGTATTGTAAAAATAAACAATCTCCGGCTTAAAAAAACGGGTCGGTCAAATCGGATACTGTGCCTCCAGCGGTCGGTTCGCGATAAAGTCGAAGAGGGTCAGTCCGCGGATTTGATAATAGTAGGACCACAGCAGGTACATCTGCTCAATGTAATTGCGGCGGGCGCTGTCTTTCGAAGTTTGCGAGTCGTTCAGGTTCAGGATGTCCATTTTACCCTGTATGAATGCTTCGACCGTCGTGTTGTAACGCGACCGTGCGATCGAATCCACCTCTTTGGCCAGTTGCAGCTGCTTGGGTTGGTGGTTGAAATTCTGCACGCACAGGAAAATATTTTGCATGAAGTCGAGTTTTTCTTTTTCGATCTGGGAGTTGACCACTTGCTGGTTCGACTCCGCGACCCGCACTTTCCCCTTGCGTTTGCCCCAGTCCAGTATCGGGACACTGAGCCCCAGGCTGACGATTTGGTTGGGGCCCCAGTTGTGGTTATCGAATGCTTTCGCGAACTTATTGCCGTATCCTGCCCATCCGACCGATGCGAACAATTTGATGTCCCAGCGGTCGGCTTTGGCCTGGCTGACGTTTTCAGAAGCCTCCAGCATCCGCCGCTGGATGTTTTGGGTGAACGAATTGTTTTCGAGCGCCAAATCCAGCACCTGCTGGTAATTGAGCAAAGGCACCTCGTCGGAAATAAAATCGGGGATCGTCGGAACCAGAACCGTATTTTCCCCGAATCCCAGGAACGAACGAAGCTGAAACATTCTGGAATCCAGAGACATTTGTGCGTCGGTCAATGAAGATTCGGCAGTCAGCCGCGAATTCTGCATTTGCAGCAGGTCGACCCGCGACATCTGCCCGATTTTGAACCGGGCCTGGGCGATCTTATACAATTTGTCCGCATTCGCATAGTTTTGCCGGGCTATTTCCAGGTTGATCTGGCCGACCAGCAGGTTGAAGTAGTGCAGGATCGCCGTCGAAGCGACATCCTCCCGGTCGCTTACCAGTTTTTGCCGGGCCTCCTTATATTTTACCGGTTCGATTTTTTGCAGCCATTTGATCCGGTTGAACCCGAAAATCGGCTGCTCGAGCGTGATCGACACCGGAAGCGAACGGTAACGGGTAAAGGGATCCTCGCCGCCTTGGCGCAGGCGGTCCAGATTGCTCTCGACCGAAAGGGTTCCTCCCGTCCACGGGATGTTTTGGGTGATCGATAGCCCTGCGTCTATTTTGTAATAGTTGTTGTTCACGTAGTCGTAGCTGCCGTCCTCTTTCTGGTACATGGACGAAGAGTTCGAATAGTAGGGGGCCGTACCTTTGAACGTCACTTCCGGCAATAGTTCCGTCTTGTAGGTGCGGTAATCCCAGTAGGCTGAAATATACTCGTTTTTCGCCACCATCACGTCGACCGATCTCGAAATTCCCAGTTCGACGGCTTCCGTGAGCGTAATGCGGATCGTATCCTGCGCTTCGAGCCGGACTGCGGCAAAAAACAGAAACAGACTTATGTAATACCATCTTTTCATCTTTTATTCTTCGTGTAATGCTTCCGCCGGTTGCACCTTCACGGCCTGGCGGGCCGGATACCATACCGCGACGATCGAAATCACCGCGACGAAAACGAAGGTTACGGCGAAATTGATGACGTCCTGTTCCACTCCGATTCCCCACGCTGCCCGGTCGGCAATGGCCGGGATTCCCAGACTTTGAATCAGGTCTGCGAATCGCAGGGCCATGCAAAGGATGGTGGCGACGATGCTCGCCAGGAAAAGCAGCAACAGGGTCTCGGTAAAAATCAGGCTGCGGATTTTCCGTTTCGAGGAACCCAGTGCGATACGCAGCCCGATCTCGCTGCGGCGGGACTGGGTCCGGAAATAGAAAGTGCCCAGGATGCCCAGCATGATGTTAATCACCAGGAAGATCGTTACGGAGTAGACGCCGTTGAGCTCTCCGTTCACCTCTTCGGCCTGTTTGGCTTTGTAGTCGCTGATCGGCTTCACCGAAGCGAGAAAATAAGGGCCGAGTTTGAGCTGTTCGGACATCTCCTTGCGGAACCGCTGCGGGAAATCTTTGTCCGTGCCCGGTTTTACGCGCAGTGCGATTTCGTTGCGATACAGGCTCGTTTGTTCGCGTGACAAGGGATAGTAAATCGTGCTCATCGGTTTTCCCCAGTAGATGTCGTGAATTTGTTCTGTGGTTCCGATTGCTGTGATCACATTCTCGTCCCCGCCGGGGAGACATTGGGACAGTGTGCGTATTTTGTCGATCGGAAATCTTTCTTCCCCAATGCCGCAAACTCCCGGACCGATTGTCGAGATAATGACATTCTTGTTTTCACCGTCATCGGGCCACCGGAACATGCGTCCGGAACGGATCGGAATATTGAATACCCGGAAAAAATCGGGAGTAACCAATCTTTCCCGGAAACCGACTTCCGCAGAATCGGACAGAGTCCCTTTTTCGTCGTTGAGCATCCAGCCGGATGTGGCGACACTGCCGCTGTACGGGATGGCATAACGTCCCAAAGCGACATACGCCACATCGGGATGTCGTTTGACCCGTTCCAGAAACGTCATGGTCAGGGCGAAACGATCATATTCCGGTTCGGGTTCGTCTGTGTTTTTAATGATTCTGTATCCCATTTCGATCCGGTATGTATCGCGGATATCGATGCCCGGATCGCTTTTGTAAGTGCGCAGGATCGCCGAACAGTAGTCGCAGCAGAACCAAAGCACGGAGAAGACCAGCGTATATTCGAGCAGGATCCAGAGGTTCGACCTGCGTTCGTTCCAGATGATTTTCAGTATGTGGCGTATCATGATCTTTGGTCGTTTTGGTAGAGTGAATCGACAATGGACATTTTCGCGGCCCGGTAAGCGGGAATGCCGGCCGAGAGCAGGTTAAGCAGGATGCAGACCAAGAAAGTCATCAGGAATACCGGTAACGGCAGCATGGTCCCGGCGGGAACTTCACCGCCCGGCGGGATGCCCAGCAGCCAATGGCGCAGCCAGAGTACCATCGGGTAAGAGAGAATCAGGCCCAATAGGCCGCCGATCAGCGAGGTGAGCATATTTTCATACAGTACCTGGAACAGGATGACGTGCCGTTTGGCTCCGAATGCTTTGCGAATGCCGATTTCGGACATTCTTTTCCGCATGCGGGAGAGGCTGAATCCGGTCAGGTTGACGGCCGGCACCAGCAGCAGGACCAGCAGAATTATTGCCGATTTGCGGTATTTTGTTCGGATGGCTTGCTGTCGTTCTTTTTCAGAGACATATCTGTCTACACCCATCGTGTGGGTACGGTGCGAGTACGGTGCGTTCAGGGAGAGCGTCCAGGGCTTGTTCGCCAGGTTGAACCTGCGTTCCGCTTCGTCGATCTCCCGGAGCAGGGCCGGATAATCTTCTTTGTCCCGTAGCCGGAGCATTGCGATCAGCTGCTTTTCGGTGTAATCCTCCTGTGCGGTGATCGGTACCCAGACATCTCCCGCAGCTTCTTTGAATACGGGTGAAACGTCTTTTACTACACCCACGATCCGGAACGGAACGAATTTAAGGTCGACCGTTTTTCCTGTCGCATCCTCCCCCGGAAAGAGTTTTGTCGCCAGGCTTTGGGATATGACGGCAACCTGTTGGCCCGCGTCGTACTCCTCCTTGCTGAAAGGACGCCCCGACACAAATGAAAAATTCATCAGCTTCCAATAAGCGTCATTGGTCATGCGGGTCATCGCATCGAATGAATTGTCGGCTCCCTGTCTGTTGATAATGCAATAATCTCGGGAATCGTAGCGGGCTTCGTTTACAAACGTGACCAATTCTGGGGTTTTCAGGTTGAGGAGGTATTCTTTGACCAAGCTGTAAGGAAGGGTACCCATATGTAAAGCTCCGCGTGTGGTGTCCCGTTTAGCAAAAAATTCAATGTATAGAGTCCGGCTGCGGTTGCTTTCCGGCGCGGCGTCGGCGTTCTGGACCGTATCGGCCATGACGATCACCAGGATCATCATGATTGCCAGTGCGGTACCCAGAATCGCAATGATGCTGATGAACCGGTTTTGCATGAGCATCTGCCACGCCTGTTTGAGGTATATTTTATACATAACCGTGATTTTTAAAGGTTACTGTACCCTGCGGCCGTCGAAAAAGCGGACGATACGGCTGGTTTGTTTCGCGAGGTGTTCGTCGTGCGTCACCATGACGATCGTGGTGCCCTCCCGGTTGAGGCTGCAGAGAAGATCCATGATTTCGCCGCCCATTTTACTGTCGAGGTTTCCGGTCGGCTCGTCGGCCAGCAGAATCCTGGGTGCGCCCACCAAAGCCCGTGCGATGGCTACGCGCTGGCATTGTCCGCCGGAGAGCTGCGACGGATAGTGTTTTATCCGGTGGGAGAGGCCGACTCTTTCGAGTACGGACGTTGCCAGTTCGCGTCGCTCTTTTTCCGAGCATTTCCGGTACAGCAGCGGTAATTCCACGTTGTCGAGCACATTGAGCGAATGTACCAGGTGAAAACTCTGGAAGACGAATCCCAGCATCCGGTTGCGGAATTCGGCCATCGCGCCGTCATTCATCTGTTGGGTTTGCTGTTCGGAGATAATCACTTTCCCTTCGGTCGGGACATCGAGCAATCCCATAATGTTCAGCATCGTGCTTTTGCCGCAACCCGACGGGCCCATCACCGAGAGGAATTCTCCTTCGTGGACATCCAGGTTGACCCCTTCCAGGGCGACGGTCTCGATCTCCTTGGTGCGGTAGATTTTCGTAACTCCTTGCATACTGATCAGTTTCATGGCTTTCGTTTATTTGGTTCTTAATTCGGTTTTGTTTTTATAGCGCTCCATATCGGACATGATGATCTTTTCTCCGGGGGAGAGCCCGTCGGCTACCTCTATGTAGTCGAAGCCGCTTTCTCCCAGTTTGACTTTTCTTTTGACGGCCCTGCTCCCGTCGACCACCCAAATTTCGTAAGTGCCCGGGCCGTAATATTTCAGCTGTGTGAACACCGGGATGCGCATGACCTCCGTTCTGCTGCCGTAGAGGACATATACGTCGGTTTTCAGGCCGCTGCGCAGGTTCGGATTGGAAGAGTCTTCCGGGACGACGATGAATGTGATTACTCCGTCGGTAATGGAGGGGGTGATCGAATAGATGGTTCCGGGCAGGTTGGCCTTTCCTGCGATGATGACCGCCCGGTTCCCCGGGGAGAGTTTGTCCCGGTGTCCGTCGGCAATCTCGCACTCCACTTTGTAGCGGCTCAGGTCTGAGACGATCGCCAACTGGTCGCCAGCCGAAACCTGCATGCCGATTTGGTTTTGGATGAACGTCAGCGTGGCCGTTTTGGGCGCCAGGATTTGCGCGTTCTTCAATTGGCGTGCCTTCTCTTCGAGTGTCTTGTCGAACATGCTCAGTTCGAGCTGCTGCGCCCGGATGCCGGCCGTCATGTTTTTCTGTTCGTTGATGATCTTTTGCTCCAGTTGTTCCAGGTTCAGTTTCGCTTCGGCGTAGTTCAGTTCTGCGCGGCGGACCTTGTCCGGCGTGCTGGCCCCGATGCTGTCCAGATACTTTTCACCCTGCAGGTCGGACCACAGTTGCTTCATCTGCATCTCTTTGACCTGCTGATCCATGCGCAATGCAGCCAAAGCGTTTTCCAACGTGATAACGGTCTGGATCTCTTTGCTCTTCATCATCTCCTTCTCGTCTATTTTTTGGCGGTATTCCGTTTCTACCGAAGCTAAATCCAATTTTAGCAGCGGTTCTCCTTCGTGTACCGTATCGCCCGGATTTTTGTATACTTCCAAGATCCGGCTGCCGACCGGCGATACGATAATCTCTTCGGAAAGCGGCACCAGTTTTCCGGTCGCGGCAATGGAAATTTCGATCGGTCCTTTGTCTACCGTTCCGATCGGCATGTGCTCGATCGGTATCTTCCCTTCGAGCCAGCGGGGCAGCAGCAAAAACAACAGCATGAGAACCGCAAGTGCCGTTGCGATGCGGATGATCCTGTTTTTCTTTCTTTTTTGGAGTTCTTGAACTGATATTTCCCGGTCCATACGATGGCGATTGAATTCAACGGCCTGTTATCAACCCGGATGCCATTTCGTCTGGAGACTGATAATCTGACGATTGATTAACATGAGGGGTGTCCGGAAACGGACAAGGGTGTCCGGCGCGTGTTTTAAAAAGACATATAAATATCGTGTCGGATTCCGTTAATATAGAAAAGCGTGTGAGCTATGAAAGGTGCAGGAAAAAGGAAACGGCTAAAAGTATTGTACTCGTTGGTGCCTGTCGGGTCGTTGAAGATGCTTTGTCGGGTTGGTTTGCAGAACTAGACCGGGAAATCCGAGGGTTTTGGATGGAGATTCGTTTCCCACTGTATTGTCCGTGTCGTAATTTTATTTACTTTTAACCTTTCGGGATTCGGAATTCGACACCGGTTCCCTTCGTCGGGTTGTCCCGGCCTGCAATTATGAGAAAGCGGCTGTATATCTTATTATTCCTCTTCGGATTGTTTCCATCGGTTTACGGCCAGCAGTCCGCTGACAACAATTATGTTTTGTTGCTGAACTCCGCTTCGTTCGGCGAAGCATGGTCCGATGTGCTTTATAAATCGTTGGTGGAAGATGTGCAGCAGCTGGGGGTACGCGTCGATACCGGGGAGCTGCTCGTCCCGATGATGAAAACGGCCGAGGATGTCCGGCTCAGGCGGGAAATGCTGTTGGAGAAATATCCCGTGCCGCCCCGGGCGGTCATTTACATCGGAGATCCCGGCTGGCTCGTTTGCCGCCCGCTTTTTGACGAGGAGTGGAAAGAGGTCCCGACGCTAATCTGCTATTCGCGGGACTCGATGCCCGAGTCGATCGAGGACCTGCTCAGCGGGAACCTGGATAGCAATACGATGGTGCCCGCATCGGAGATGACCAAAGGGTACAACCTCACCATTCTCAAACAACCTTCCTTTATTCCGGAGACCATAGAGCTCATGCGCCAGTTGCAGCCGCAGATGAATACGGTCGCGATGATCTCGGATCACCGTTACATTAGCCTTCGCGTACGGGACGAGGTTCATCAGGCAGTCAACCAACACTTCCCGGATCTGGCGTTTCAATCGCTCAGTTCTCCTGAACTGACCACCGGACAACTGCTCGACACGCTTTCGGGGTTCGATGACAAAATCGGGATTATCTACTACTCTTGGTTCGTCACCCAGAACAGGCATGAATACCTCGACGATCATGTACAGCGGGTGATTTTCGGACTGGCGCATACCCCGATTTTCACCCTGACCGACCGGGACCACGAAGAGGGAAGTTTCGCAGGGGGATATTATATCCCCGCCATCTCGTTCAGCCGTGTGGCCAGCGCCACCATTCGGGAGATTCTCGGCGGCAAGCCGGCCCGAGATATTCCCTGGAAAGACGGCGGTGTTCCCGGTGCGTATCTCGATTATCACCATCTCGTGCACCAGGGAGTCGATCCGGCCCTTTTCCCAAAGGATGCCGTATACAGCCAGGCTCCTCCGGGTTTTTTCCAGAAGTACAAGTTTCATCTGGTTATTTTCGGGGCCTTACTTTTGTTGCTGGTTGCCGCTATCGTGATGAGAATGCGCTGGTTCGTACAGCGGCAACGGCAGCAGAACCGTGAAGTCCGATTGCTTTCCCAATACAGAATGCTGGTAAACAACATGCCGGTGATTTACCTGCGCAAACAGATTGTCGACGGACCCTCCGGACCTGCCTCAGACTTTCTGTTCCTCGATGTGAATCCCGCATTCGAACGGGTGTTCGGGTGTAAGCAGCAGCAAATCATCGGTAAGCGGCTGAGCGAGATGTTGTCCCGCTACGACAAACTCTCCTGTTTGGCCGGTACGGACCAGACGGTTCATTCATTCGTCATCGACGGTGAAAACGGGCAGCACTATTACGACAAATTGGTTTTCGGCAGCAGCGAGGAGAGCATTTGGGACGTTTTCTGTATCGATCGCACCGAAGAGCATCTGGCCCTTGTTCAGATGGACCGGCACCGGGCGGAGCAGGACGAGCTGAATGAAAAATATAAACTGGTGTTGCAGGCGACCGGACTGACCCCCTGGATTTGGGAAATCCCCGAAGGGCTGATCGACTGCGATCTCTCCTATACGCCGGGATTAGAGTCGGGTTCCGGATCACGGTTTATCGTTACGGAAGAGCAGTATTACTCCATGATCTATCCCGACGACCGGGAGCGTATCCGTGCCGCATATGCCGACCTGTTGGCGGGGCGGATCGATATCTTACAGGAGGAGTACCGGGTCATCTACGTACAGGGAGATTACCAGTGGGCGAAGAGTTTCGCCATCGTCAGAAAGAGGGATGCTTCCGGCAAACCGATACAACTGGTCGGCGCATCGCTGCAGATCGACGTACAAAAACGGCTCGAACAGGACTTGCGCGAGGCCAAAGAGAAAGCCGAAGAATCAAACCGGCTGAAATCGGCGTTTCTGGCCAACATGAGCCATGAAATCCGTACGCCGCTGAATGCCATTGTCGGATTTTCGAGCGTGTTGGCCGATACGGAAGGCGATGAAGAGAGACGGCAGTATATTACAATCATCGAAAATAACAACGAGCTGTTGCTTCAGTTGATCAATGACATTCTGGACCTGTCGAAGATCGAGGCCGGAACGCTCGAGTTTACCGAATCGGATGTGGATTTGAAAGAGATGTTCTTCCGGATCGAGCAAAGCATGAAACTGCGGATTCCGGAGGATCATCCGGTGGAGGTGGCGTTCGAAGATCCCGGCGGCGATTACCTTATTCACACCGATCCCAACCGGCTGATGCAGGTGGTAACCAACTTCATGACCAATGCGATAAAGTTCACGTCCGAAGGAAGCATCCGTTTCGGTTACCGGAATCGGAACGACGGCGAGTTATATTTCTATGTTTCGGATACCGGTTGCGGGATTCCGGCCGGAAAACAGCAGGAAGTCTTCGGACGTTTCGTCAAACTCAACACGTTTGCCCAGGGCACTGGGCTGGGGCTCTCCATTTGCGAAACGATCGTTTCGAAACTGGGTGGGCGGATCGGCGTGGCTTCCGAAGAGGGAAAAGGTTCAACGTTCTGGTTTACGCTGCCTTGGCGGCCTGTTACCCCATAATCTTATCTTTTCATTTTATGTTTTCTGGCTTTCGCTTATTATCAGACCGACACTTAGGCCGCTTGAAAAGGGTTATAAAATATCGGCGGAAACGGTCCTGCGCGATAATTCCGAATATGGCGGGAACCCTGATTTTTACAAAATCTGTGGATCGGTATCGCCTTCGAGGAACGGGATGTACGGTTGCAAAAAAAATTATGGCTTCCTGCATGCGGTTGACGGAGAGGAGGCCGTTTCGGGAACTGGCGAACCGCCACCACCCGAATCCCGTCCGTCGGGTCGGAGTTCCCGGTATATCGGCGGTTATTGGAGCGATACAAGGAAACACCCGCACAATCTTTGATTGTGCGGGTGTTTGTGATTCTTTATGCATTACGCTGCGGAGAGATAGGGATTCGAACCCCAGGAGCCTTTCAGCTCAACGGTTTTCAAGACCGCCGCAATCGACCACTCTGCCATCTCTCCGGGGACAAAAGTAGAACGGAAAATCTTTTTTTCCAAATGATGCGTTCGAAACGGTTAATATTTTGATTCTAAACACCTCGTGCTCAGGCGCAGTATTTTACGTTTTTTGCCGGTTTTTTTGTTTTTTTCAAAATAATAATTTTATATTTGTATAAGACCGACTGACCTAAAAGCCAATTACCTTAAACTTTATTGCATTATGAACAAATCTCAACTTGTGGATGCCATCGCCAAAGAGGCCGCCATTACCAAAGTGGAGGCGAAGAAAGCGCTTGACGCTTTTATCGCTGTGACTGGAACAGCCCTTAAATCAGGGGATAAAATTGCCCTGGTTGGTTTCGGTTCTTTCTCGGTAGCTAAGAAACCGGGTCGTACGGGCCGTAACCCGCGCACGGGTGCTGCGATCAAGATCGCCCCGAAGAAGGTGGTAAAATTCAAAGCGGGTGCAGAACTGAGTTCTCTGGTAAAATAACCGCCCGGAAGAGGAAAAGAGAGAGGCGCCCCTGCGGCAGCCTCTTTTTTTATTTGCCGTTTCCGAAAAAACGGGTAATCTTTGTAGCCGGAAATCCTAAGCCTATGTCCAGGAAAAGAATCGTACTGCTGCTGATCGTGTTGTTGTTGGTCGTAGATCAGGTCGTCAAAATATGGGTCAAAACGAACATGGCCCTCGACCAGAGTTTTACGGTTTTCCCGAATTGGTTTTTTATCCGCTTTATCGAAAATCCCGGGGCCGCGTTCGGATTTCAGCTCGGAGGGAGTTACGGTAAGTTGATCCTGAGCGTATTTCGCCTGGCAGCTATCGCTGCATTGGGGTATTATCTCGCAGTACTGCTGCGCAAAAAAGCACCCACGGGCGTGCTCGTCGGTTTTACACTGATTTTTGCCGGCTATATGACTGCAACAGCGCTGACCTTATTTATTATCTTCCGCATTGTACACGGATTTTCGTTCGGTAT